>Ga0123357_10000405_pt1 | contig 40993 bp, 35 predicted proteins | sample TergutEmb28metaG_FD_89873 | JGI IMG/M metagenome (GOLD analysis project Ga0123357, IMG submission 89873) | Embiratermes neotenicus P4 segment gut microbial communities from Petit-Saut dam, French Guiana - Emb289 P4 | ecosystem: Host-associated > Arthropoda: Insects > Digestive system > Gut ...
AAAAAAAAAGGGGGGGGGGGGGTGGGGGGGGGGGGGGGGGGGGGGACCCCCTTCAAGGCATGTTTACCTAACCGATCTTATGGAATTAATGGCCGAGAAAAACGCAATTCAGAAGCAGTTCTTAAAGCAGTCAAGGGCAAAATTTTAACCCCAGGCCACTCAGAGCCCAGTGACTTGATGAAGTGCCACAGATGATTATTAAAACATGATATTAACCCTTTGACGCCCAACGACGACTATAGTGGTCGCACCTCCCCGCTAACCTCTAAACGTTGCATTTTTTATGTGTATTCAACAAATATAGGCACTGAATATTTTAAACATAATATATACTCTCCGTTCTTTTCCTCTTCAAAATGCAGTTTGTTTCATAAATCTAACGTATTTGGTTCCTGTTTTATTCACATTTTATATACAGGATGTGCTAAAATTTAAAAAACAATTCCGGCGGCAAAAGGTTAATATATTCGATGTATTAATGCTGTGTTTTGTAAGGACTTCACAAGCCGCTTCGGAAAGGGTTGAGAGCCACAAGTGGCCCGCGGGTCGTGGAATGTAACCTTTGTCCTCGGACATTAAGTGTAACAGTGAAAAAGGCCTTTGTAGGTAGATAATATCTTACAGTCACTGCATAACTGACGAACGTATTTTTATTATTTAAGTGATGTTATGCGTAATTTCTTTCCCACCTACATTGGGCAAATCATAAAATAAAATCCTAGATTGCATTGTTCTTAAGCGACCTTCTGTCATAATAACACTTGCACAACCTAAAAGTTGTAATTTGACCTCTATGTTTACAGAGAAGAATTTAAGGAATATCAAATATTTTATAAGAGATACAGACAGGCGCATCCATTATAATGACCTTGGCATCTCTGGCCCTGGGGGGGGGGAATGTGACAAACAAAAGATTTACGGGTTTTATATTTATCAATTTACAATTCATGCCAGCCTCTTTTTTTACGAAAACGCAAGGACAATTGTGCTAACTTGCCTTTGTACTTCCACTAGATCATAACTTTTCCATCTAGTGAATGTTAGAACCAAATGGTTTTGTTATCGCTGTGATTTTTGTTCACAGCATTCTGTATCAAAACAATAATAACGTTTCCTTATACAGATGAACATTTTTGGGAATTCACCTCCCCTGATTTTTTCCCAGATCTTATTATGCTCAAGAAATACCCTCAATTTTTCTTGAGGTAGAAAATTATTGGAATCATTACGGAACATCTAATGTGTTGTTTCAGTATTTGTCTGGTTTTGGCAATGAATTTGTCTCTGAAGATCCTCGATGTCCTGGTTCTTTACCAATTGGGCAAAATAATCCACAGAAATGTCCTTATGGTCTGTATGCAGAACAGCTTTCAGGAACTGCTTTCACAGGTATGTATGCTACAAACTAACAGAAAAATAGTAAATATTAGTGCTATTGAATAGTTTTGTGTGTTGAAATTACATTTGTATGGGACTTTACTTATTGGGAATCATATATTTGATTGTGATACTGGAGGGTTTCTGGGCAGCATTGTTAAAAATTTCAGTTTTCTGGGATATGACACCGTGTTGACGGGTAAATGGCTACTTATGTGTCAACAGGTTCAGACTGTCTGGGCCCTGAAATGGAGGCAGCCGCAACAGAGCTTCATGTTCCACAGATTTGGAACTTCAAAAATTTGGTTGTGCAATACCTATTGGAATTGTTTCTATATATTCAAAAGCATAGGTTCTGGTCGTAATATTGTGTTTGTCATTCATATTTTTATTAGTGCCTGTATTTTACTATCGGTGTTCATTACTACAGAAGGAAGGAAGAATTTACGTGGTTCAGTTTATCTCACTCATCAAAACATTAGGTAAATAAGTTGTGATAGATGGACCATAACAATAGAACAGAATTTCAGCTGAAACAAGGTCCAGAAGATAGATTATAGGTAAAAACTTTTTGATGACAGAAGAAACAGACATAATTACAGCACCCTTAATATATTTCATACAGTTCTTTTGGAAGAGGGGCAGTTAAAAGAGTCAGCTCTGACAGAAAAAGGCATGCACATGACATATCTAACCAAAGGAAGAACATCCTAATGAAGACCCCTAAAGAGATAACACTTTGTTTTTTTGTACTAAGTAGTAATTTGGATGATGATGGTGACAAGGAAGATGTTTTAATTCAAGGAATACCTCTACAGGATGTAAGCATTTATAGTAACAAATATGAACAAACAACTCAGCCTTATAGAAGTGAAGTTGTTGTTGTTGTCCATGTTGTCATAAACACAAAAAAGGGGAGCAGAGGTATAGCTTCATTTATTTTTCACCTGGACACTAGATGCAGGTAAGTGGTCAACATCAGGCCCCAGCCACTTTTCCTTCAAGGGAAGAACGCCAGTATCAATTGAATGGGGTTAGATGGACCGCGTAGACAGTTTGAAAGATTTGGAGAAGAGAAATATCTCTCCCCTGCCTAGTCACTATAACAACTACATCACCACAGCTCCCCAGAAATTGATTTACAGAAATTTATAAGTTCTGCCTGCTTGGTGATGGGGAGTTGGAGGGAGGGGTTGGGAGGAATCTTGACCCCATAGCAATGAAGGAGAAAGTCTATGCTATAACACCTAAGCCACATGGGACCCACTCACAGGCATTTGCATAGCACAAGATACTTACTTACTCCATGGAGCAGATTCCTTCTTGAGAAGCTAACGGGTTTGCAGCTAGTCAAGAAATCTCCTGCATTTTATGGAACCCGAAGGTTCATTACCACATTCACAAGTGCCCACCACCTGTCCCTATCCTGAGCCAGCTCGATCCAGTCCATACCCCCCACATCCCACTTCCTGAAGATCAATCTTCATATTATCCTCCCATCTATGCCTGGGTCTCCCAAGTGGTCTCTTTCCTCCAGGTTTCCCCACCAAAACCCTGTACACGCCTCTGTCCTCCCCCATACAAGCTACATGCCCCACCCATATCATTCTTCTGATTTTATCACCTGCACAATATTGGGTGAGGAGTACAGAACATTAAGCTCCTCATTATGTAGTTTTCCCCATTCCCCTGTTACCTCATCACTCTTAAGCCCAAATATTCGCCTCAACACCCTATCCTCACACACCTTCAGCCTACATTCCTCCCTCAATGTCAGCGACCAAGTTTCTCACCCATACAAAACAAGAGGCAAAATTACAATAGTAAAGTATATGTCATATACAAGGAAGTTTCTCCACATCTGAGACAAATATAACTTTAGGCATGGTTATGAAAGTGGCTGATAGGACTTCAAAACAGTGACTCTTAATTTGTACATCATAAGTGGTTGATATGTCATGTTGCAGGTCATTTCATTTTAATTAATCACTGAAAGAAAATTTCATGTTTACAATTTAATGTTATTATTAAGAAAACTATAAATTTAATTTCAAATGTTTTTTCATGTAGCTCCACGTGCAGAGAACAAAAGATCTTGGCTGTATCGGATTCGCCCATCAGTGATTCATCGTCCCTTTGTTCACTTCAAGAACGATCATCTTTCTTACAAGTGGGATCAAAAACCAAATCCCACACAGGTACACTGTTACTTTAATGTTGTATTTTGATTCCATATTTAGCAAGTTACTTCTGACTTGTGTATAATCACTTAATTACATGATCTGAACTATTATGAAATATCTTATTGTTTAGGTTATTAATTACAAAATAGAGTGTGTGCAACTGAGTTTATGGAAAGCCAAGAACCATGTTCATTAACATTTCACTAATATTTTAGTTTGTAATGCCTGAGGACACACTCCTTTTAACATAAGACCTCCTGTAACTGCAAAATTTATGTTCAGTCAAATTACTGTGTGTAATGTGTATGGAGTGTGGACGTGGGTGTTTAAAATAAGTAACAAAACGTCGATAATATGTCAAGAACTGCTTATTCATTTCCTTTATGTATAAGCATGCTCCTTCTTTTAAGCTTTAAAAGAATCATCTTAAATAAAGGAAGACACAGTAATCAGCACAACAGAATACATGATCAGCATAACCTGTCTCACTTTTAATTTGCTTTAGTTTAATTTGCTGAAATAGCCCTTTTGTTCCTTGTATGAAAATTAAATTATTAGTACTGATGAATAGCCTCAAATGGAAAATTTTTAAAATGAATATTTAAAAATACTCTTTTAAGACATGCCATTAATGCTAACATTGCTGGCATTTTGTTAATGGACAGCAAAATATTGTGCTCTTTATTTGTTCAGAGTTTACAAAAACCGATTTTGAGCAGTTTTTAACTTAAACAGTTAATAAAAGTTTAATAAAATTCATTACATATATTACTAAAAAAATTCATTTTTCATTTCAGTGAATGTTGCTGAAGTTGAACTTCTGTGTTTGTGTTTCATGTACTCAAAGTATTGTGTGATTTATAGTTGCGATGGCTACCATTTGATGTGCCAACTTCCAGCCAGGCTGTGGACTTTGTGGACGGGCTGCACACTATCTGTGGTGCTGGGGATCCTTGTACTAGATCTGGCATAGCTGTTCATATTTTCCTCTGTAATACTTCAATGAAGGATAAATGCTTCTATAATGCAGATGGAGACTTCCTAATTGGTGAATAAAATTTAGGGTTTGATTCAGACAGTCATGTTGTGGAGAGAAAGTTTGAGAACCTCAGATTCTGTTAATAAATTATACATTAACACTAAGGTCTTCAAATAAATTATTTATTGTGTTCTTGATAAATCATGCTCATTCCATGTAAATTACTGTAACCATAACAATTTTATAACATATTTACTGTACATTTCAGTATTATAAGAAATATATCATCAATATACACGGTATTATTTCTTTATTTTACTTACATTCCAACAAGTTTTGGCTTTATTCAAATATCAACAGGGATATTTTTCCCTGACAATGGTTGAATGAAACCAAACGTTTTTGGATTGTATGTAAAAGATGAAATAATGTAGGATATATTTTTGGTTTATTTCTTATTAACCACAACCATTTATTTATTTCCCAGAAAATATCTAAAAGAATTAAGTATTAGCTGTATTGTCCTTTGACTGAATTAGGATCCCTTTCATCTATATACTATGTTTTAAATGTAACTTATATGTACCGAAAGTGCAACAAACCAGACAACAGATAGCAAAAACATATCCCACAAATGTTACAAATTCAAGATCTGTATTCTTACCACATATAGAAATTCAGCACATTCAGCCTCAGGACTTAACTCTGTGGTTTGAATTGGAACTTGATGTTGTATACACTTACATTCAGATTATAACATTTTATTCATCTATGAAGATTATATTACCCCTGTGAGTCTAAATGATACACTAACATGTATTTGTTGGTTCCCTGTTAGTGTGTAGAGTGGTATCATTAACAATTTGCTTATTAGATTATTTATTTTTGAGGGCTGTCTTACTTAGGCCAAGTTTTGCTAGAATGAATTGCCCCAAATTGCAGATGTTTTTGTCATGGTACATTTACACATGTTCCTACAGCATGACTGGACTCCTCACATTTAAGTTAACCAACAAATTCCCAACCAGCGAATTTGCACTGGTGGACCACAGATTTAGTCACTTCTATCATCAAACAACTTGTAGGATCATGTAAAATATGTGGCAAACAAATACAACTTGGAAATAACATTGGATTCTTTGTTGAACTGTGGATGCTTACTGACCATAAATGACCTCTAATTCTTTTAGGTTTCCATATTTGGTAGTTAAGTGAATCATTATGTATATGCAGGCTGAAGATCATCATTTCAAATGTTTAGTAAATACAGAATTGTTTCATGTAAGATACTGACCAATAACGCATGTCAGTTGTGTGAAACTTGTTCCTACACTTAAAATATTCATATATTAAAAAATATCAAGAACTGGAAACAAGTTCATGGACATTTCTGACTACAAATGAGCCCTCAGCTACTGATATAGTCACAATATGTTGTCTATATATATATATGTTTTAAACTGCGCACAGCAAAACTGCACAGGTCATAGCATCACTGCAGAGTCATATGCAGTACATCTATGTGTATCATTTCTTCATTATCATCAGTTGTATTAAATTCAATATGAAGAAATTATTAACAATAAAATCGTTTCAGTCCCACAGCAAGGGGTTCTGGATGTCACAACAGAGTTTGGCAAGATGAAAGTAGAACCTAACGAAATATGTGTCTTACAGGTGAGAATTTGTTTTTTTGTATTAGAGTCAATATCATATTTGAATTCCAGTTTCATAATCATCATGCTCAGGAATAGTCCTAGGCAGTTGGTTATGAGACTTGCAAAACAAAATCCTTCTAAATTGCCATTTATGTGCTGATGTTTTTTAATGGGATTGCACATATTTATATTTTTATCCTCAGCAAGGTATACGGTTCTCTATCAGTGTCAATGGACCAACACGTGGATATGTCCTTGAAGTTTTTGATGGCCATTTCCAATTGCCATCTCTAGGACCAGTTGGTAAGTCTTGACTGCTGCTGTGACTAAAGAAAATCACATTACCTATGTACAGATTTACCTCAGTGTGGAATTTTCACATTTAGATAGCAGCAACAGCAAAATTTGAATGGTGGGCATCCTTTGTAGTCATGGCTTCATAATTTATTTTCCACACGGCATTTAATGTAGCTCCTGATGTGTAACCAGTTTTAACCAACTAAAGCATTTGATTACTAGTCATTAATTAATTACAAAATATATAAAGTCATGTAACATAATGCATACATCTTATTTCAAATGGCAAACAAATCCACAACATAAAAATACAATTTCAATGATTAATAGTTGCTAGGTTTACTATCAAAATTAGGAGTTATCTATACCTCCCACTTACATCTACTCTGTGAACCACCCTAGTTGTGTTCAATAAGATCTGTGTCAGTTCAACATGTTCACGAATTTTTATGATGACAGATTTTGGTTTAATATTTTGAAGCCTACTAGAGTTTAGTGTGATATTTTATGGTATTGTTATAGTTGTATATTAACTTTTAATGTTTCCCTTTTCATGGAACTTTTCTTTTACTTGCCAGTTCTGACACATTGTTCAGAATATCAATTCCTACATAGTAATTCTTACTGTTAATTTTCAGGAGCAAATGGTCTTGCAAATCCCCGGGATTTCTTGTCCCCTGTTGCATGGTATGAAGACAGGGATGTGAAGGGCTACCAGGTGATATCCAAGTTTCAGGGTCACTTGTTTCAAGCTGAGCAGGACCACAGTCCATTTGATGTTGTTGCTTGGCATGGAAATTATGTTCCATACAAATACAATCTGGCCCTATTCATGGTTGTCAACGCTGTGCAGTTTGATCATTGCGTAAGAACATTTTGAGTAACATGTTTCTCACCATACAATTGTTATTATTAGGATCCTATCCATCATTCTGAAAATTCATAATCTTAAAAAGACATCCATTTATTTATTTCTTCAATTTCTTTATTACTCTTCAGCATTTATTTTTTATACTCTGAAAAGTTAATGTTGTTTCCTTGCAATTTTTATTTTACTTTCATTTTTTTTAAACAAAAAATTAGAGCTTTTATTGTCCCACCTGATACCTTTCAAATTTATTCTTGCTCTAAAGTTTCTTTATAAAAAATAGTCACTGTACAATTGTTCTTTGCAATACATTTTGTTGAATAATAAATAGGTTTCATTGTATTTGTCAAGAACATAGTACATTACTTTGACAGATGCAACACCACAGAATAGAGGTTTCATGTCAAGTCTAGCTATTCTGTAAAAATCAGAACACATGTAAGAGACTTCTGCACCAGACACAAAAGCAGAAACTGCTGAAAATCAATTCCTCTATGAGGCCATGACAGAACCTCTATGAAAGACTGCCACGAATCAGTTATCAGAAATACGTTAGGGAAAACAAAGTGCATTGCATGAAGGTGTTGTTAACTCTAGATTGGGAGAGCTTATAGAAACATTTCCAGTTCCTTGTGAATGTCTTAGTTACAACCTAAAATCATATTTGCAGCTTCTTTGTGAAAAAGGACCACTGAATATTCACCAAAGTTGTTTATATGAAATTATGTACATGTTGAGGAAGTGTGTGTCCGACACTGAGGCTTTGCCTCTCGAGCTCAGCTGAGTAGATATTATTTTAGTCTGAAAATGGGGATGAACCTGGTCACCAAAATGTACGATTTTAATTATTATTTATTACTTTTATTGATTCTAAAACATGAAGCACAAAGTCCGAGAAGTAAATAATCTTACTTGTACAGTTCTGTATTGAGAGAAAAGCACAAAGATGAGCCACAAACCTGTCAATCAACTCACAGATATTCAGGTGTATATTATATGTAGATCATGAACTCTAATGATATACTCTGCACTCACTGCTACCTTTATATGTAATGTTAATTTGTAATTAAAATGTTACAATTTTACATCAGGATCCATCCATTTTCACGGTGCTAACATGTCCATCCAACAAGCCAGGGACAGCAATTGCTGATTTTGTTATTTTCCCTCCACGGTGGTCTGTGCAAGAACACACCTTCCGCCCACCTTATTATCACAGTAAGTACATCATGTACCCAGCATTATCGAGTGAGCAAATGCAATACTTTCCTTCTTACATTCCAGCTACTTGCAAAAGTGTCATCATCATCCTCACATATTTGTTTTGTACTACAAACAGCTTTGGAACAGGATGTATACTATGTGCTACACAATAAATGTGAGCAAGTGAAGAGAGATACAGAGTACAGTATGGTTCCACCTCTTTCCCTGCAAATGTTGTTACCACACAGCCCCATCCAATGCTCCTCCCAGTATGAGAATGTCTGGCCATCTTAGTAAAATTGCTAAATGCTGAAAACCAAAGTTACACATTTCACTTTTTCAGTACATAGAATGTGATTACTGAATTCACCTTTAATAGTATTTTGTGTAGTTACTGGAGTTTGCTTCTTCAATGAAATCTATGCTGTTTTCCTAAATAGTGTAACATTTACGAATTCTCTTCCTACATATTCTCTTCGCATTTCTTGTTTCTTTCTACCTGTATAGGGAATTGCATGTCTGAATTCATGGGCCTCATCTACGGAAATTATGAGGCCAAAGAAGAAGGATTTTTACCTGGTGGAGCTACACTGCACTCGATGATGACTCCTCATGGGCCTGACACACAGTGTTTTGAACGCGCTACCAGTGAAACTTTGTCTCCCACAAGAGTGGCTGATGGCACACAGGTAAAAACTTATACTTTCTACTACCCTTGCAAAAAATATCTTTCAAAGTGTAAGATCAATGGACCACAGTTACCAGACATTTGGGAGTCGCAGACTTCCATTAAAGGATATATCTATACAAGTAATATTTTGCTTTGTCTCACCTTTCTTAAAAGGAACAAATTATGTCACATGGGAATGTAGAATTGGTACACTTGGAAAGGATGCAACATAAATAGGGTCTTCATCAACTGATTCTGCATGTGAGAAATCTGTTGTCTGGTGCTAAAAAATGCCAAAATTACTAAAGAATGCAAGACTTAAATATCTGGTTCAATGATAGAAATATATCATTTAATGCAGAATTTCAATGAGCCATATTCTGGCAATAGTTATGTTATATAAAACCTTTATAAGACTGATACTTATAAATGGAAGTGAATGTTGGTCCATCTCAAAGAAGGATGGAAATATGCTCCAAATATTTGAAAGAATATTAAGAATGATTTACAGTCCTATTAACGATAATAATATATGGAGAACAAGATGTAATAATGACCTTTATACACTTTACAATGAATTTGACAGTCAAAGTGATGAAAATAGGAAGATTCAGGTGGCTGGGACACCTCTTTAGAATGCAAGAACTGGATCCTTGCACAAAGCTTATTCTTCTTATACCAGAAGGCACTTGACATGTAGGAAAACTTAAGTTGAGGTGCCTTGAGTTAATTGAGGAAGGTCTAAAGAATACAGGCATGAGGGTCTGGTGATGCAAGTCACAGGAACGAGAAGAGTATAGGACAATTTTGGAAGAGGCTAAGGTTCACCAAGGACTGTAATGCCAGAAGAAGAAGAGTAGGAAGAAGAGGAGGAAGATGAGAAGGAAGAAGAAGAGGAAATGAGGAAGAAGAAGTGGGAGGAGGAGAAGAATAAGAAGAGGAAGAAGGAGAAGAAGAAGAAGAATGTTCTAGTAAAGGAATGTCAGTTCAACATTATTATACAGTGTGTCCCACTCGCTACCGAACCCGGCATTTCTTTAATAATTTTACCACTAATTAGGATATTGCAACGAAATTTGAAGCAGACTTACCTCATTGTGTAAGAAATGTAACGACATCATAACATGTGCTGGAAGTGGCCACCGTTTGTGTCCAAACAGAATTGAACCCAGTGCACCATATTTTGGAAAGTCCTTGCCAGTACGTCCACTGTCACTGCCTGAGTTTCTTCGGTGATGTTCGCTTTCAAGGCATCTATGGTTCGTGGTTTGTTTTGGTAAACTCTCCCTTTCAGATATCCCCATAAGAAATAATCAGGCGGTGTCAGATTGGGTGAGCGCGGTGAAATCACGTGGTCGCCGAAAAAGGACTGAATTTCGGCCACGCTGGTGTGTGAAGTGTGGGAAGTCGCTCCATCCTGCTGGAAATATCCAATTGAGAGTTTTGATTTACAAAAGTGTTGATGATTTCCATACATGCAACTGTTATGATGGTTGCACAGAAGAAGATGGGATCAATTATGTGCCGCCGGGACATCCCACACCAAACACCAATTTTCTCTGAATGAAGGGGTTCTTCTTTTTATCGCATTGGGACACATTCCTCTTCATTTCTCACACAACGAAGGTACTCCTGTTCAAATTTCATTGCAATATCTTCATTGGTGTTAGAATTATTAAAGAAATGCTGGGTTTGGTTGCGAGTGGGGCACACTGTATATTAAGAGCATATTTTCATGTTTACCATTTTAGCATGTAATTCCAAAGAGGTTTCATTGCATTATTTTTTCTGTACAGCTACTCTCAGCACAATTACACAACATTCACTTATAATAACTTCGAGACACAACAGCAATTCTTTCATTGCAGGCCTTTATGTTTGAGAGCTCACTGAGTCTTGCTGTCACAAAGTGGGGTGAAGAAACATGTCAGAAGCTGGACAACAATTATTACCAATGCTGGCAAGCACTCAAGAAACACTTCAATCCAAAATGGCAACCGGGTGCACTGTAAAGGTCTATCACCATTTTCAAGAATCATAAACCTAGACCAGGGGTTCTTAGGCTTTTTTCAGTGGGACGCAGATTATGTTATGAAATATAATTTGTGATACATATTTGTTTCAATAACAACATACTTCAATTTAATTACCTGAATGCTGTCTATGAATTAAGTACATTATTATTATTATTATTTTTAATATACAATTAATGCTTCAGAAATAATGTACTTGTACACAGTAATAACAATATTCAAAAGGTATTAATAATTAGTTTATTAGTTGGTAATACACACATTTTATAAAAGCACAAATATTAGACCAGCACACAATTAAAACAATGATTTAGCTTCAATGTGCACAAGCTTTAGAAGTTCTTCCAACTGTGATCATGTGTTTGAAAGACTGCACCTTCAGTAGTTGCCTGGTTGCATTCAGCTTCAAAGCTTAGTTTTTATGAGTGCTGAAAATCCTGCTTCACACCAATCATTGGAATAAAATGGTAGCAAAACTATCACAGCCTTATTTCTCAGTAATGGTATTCCCTTTTCCACTTTGATCCAGAATGCAATGAAGAATTGTTTTTAAAAACTGTAGCACTCTCTCATCACTTCTGATCTCAGTACACCGCTCATGAAGGACAGCTATGCATGACATGTCACCAGCCACAGTTTCTGTAATTAATGTTAGGTGGGCTCAGCACTGAACCATATTTAGTCACTTCCTCCAGGAGGTAGCGGAGTTAGTTCTGTAAAATGTTCCATGATAACATTTTTTGAAATAGAAAATACAACATTTAAAACTTCCTGAAGCAAGTTATATGTCAAGTCATGAGAGAAGCAATCTTGTTTTATTTCATTTTCCTCTTCCACATAATGTTTTCCTTTGAAAGCTGTCAACTTCTCTGTTAACCCAATCAATGTCATATCAAGGCCTTGGATTGAAATATATGACATATTGATTTTGGCAAATATGTCTTAAAGAGTCTATATGTTGTGGTTACAAGGTCACTTCACATGGTATCACACAAAACACAAAGATTACACCAACAGCCATTCAAGATTGAGTCTCTAGCCAACTGCAGCCTATGAAAATTTTAATTAGGAAATCCTCATGTCAGTGGGTGAAAAGTGAGTCAATTCATGAAGGCTCCATATTACAATCTGACACCAGTAGGATAGGTGAAGTAGCCTGTGCCTTCACGGGTGGGAGAACTGATGAAAACTCATTCTGTGACACATAAGGCAATGGTCAACTCTTTAAATAAATGTGGCATCAGCAATCCCTTTGGTTGCACAGAATATAACACTATTTGAAGAAAAATTACTTTTCCACCACTTTTTTTGTGGGTTACTCTATGATTGTGTATCACAGACTATAGAGTGTACAATGATTGACTGATGAAATAATTGAAAATATTTGGAGGTGGTCACACCTAAGATATGGTCCAGAACTTGCCAGGATGAACTGAGGAAAACTATGACAACCCTCAGTCACGGTAATCGTCATTGTAAAAAACTGTCCTAGATTTCTGAACAAAGTACCTTTCATAAAATGAAATGAGGTTTTTTCCAACATTGCACGTTCAAATATGTGACTTACATCACAGTAATTCCTTCCAGGAAACAGATTACCCACACAAAAGAATAGGAAAATGGACAGTCTATGGTGCCTGGGAAAGTAGACCATACAGTAAGATTTTAATTGAAATAATAATAATTTACTGGATTTAGTCTCAATTCTGTTGCAAACCTGTTTTATTTTTAACTGCTTGAAATATTTAAATTCAGACACATTTCAAAAGTATGCACTTAATATGCCCCAATTCCTCATTTCAAGGCAATTTAGGACTCATCTGATCTACATTTACTTCTGACTGACTGGAACGGGTATACACAATACTTTGAAAAGTGAATGTTAACTATGCAAAACTTCTTAAGACAACTAATACTGCACACTTGTTCCACATTTCACACAAACACAAATTGATATTTTACAGAACTACGAACAATACAAGTTTAAACCATAATGGCTGTTTAAAACTACATCGTGCATAAACAAGATAAAGAATGAATATAAATACTGTGAAGATAACAATGAAAGATCAATATGTTCCCTTTGCCAACCAAATGACTGAACTGTATTTATCTCTATAATGACTACACATACATAATGTTGTTTACAGGATATGCAACATATCTGATAAAAAGTGGCAAAAATATAGTCATAACACATACCAAGCACATCCTTAAAAGAATAAATGACAGTAAGGTGGAATATTAGGGAAATAAAATGAATATTTATTAACACATTTTTTGACTACTGAATGAGACCAATTCCCCTAGCATAAAACAACATTACAATAAGATGTATCAACATGTTATTTCATAATATTCAGCTGAAACTGCACAGTAAGATTTCAGTATGTCATCACCACTATATAAATTATCTGGCATGCTATCATATATTCACTTCAATTCGGTATTGGAAAAATGCTCAGAGTGAAAACAGACACACAGAATCCATTAATATGTACTATGGAAACCTATAACAAAAATCAGCATGTTACACTCCACCAACATTTTCCATTGTTTTTAAGAGCACTGATTGTACAACTCAAGGTAGCACTTAACTACTCCTGACGCTAATGTAATTAGAACAGGATGTGAAGTTTACTTTTCTTGGTTACAGCTCACACCTACAGAAATATGCTAAACAGGTAATGAAGTTTATACACATATATGCTGAGATTGCTGTATCACAGAATAGAAAATTCAACTGAAGTATTTCACATTTAAAAGGTACTACTTGTTGATACACAACAAATATTAGTTCCATTTTACATATGTTTTAATGATCTTTATTCAAAATATTTTATGCCTCATTACTTGAATTTGTGGAGCACAAGAAAATACCTCTAAGTAATATAAATTCCAGAAAATTCTAACTTCATGGGCGTAGTGGTGTGACTTTTAAAAAGCTGTCATGTTTGTGTGTAAATATATAATCTGTGATCATTCACTGCAATTCCATTGTACACAGCCGACACACTCTGTTTCAGGTAATAAGTAATACAAACTGTTACCAAGTAAATAACAATAGTATGGTCAACCTGAAAATTTGTATTTTGCATACCAAATTAATTATGTAGGTCATGAACAAAAATATATATATATACAAAAAGCATACACACTTAGCATATGAGACAACATTGCAGCCATCACTTATGTTAAGTACCTCCTTAAATCAAACTTACAGATGTACAGTCAAGCGATACATGAATAGATGCCTGACTGCAAGAGTAACATCAACATAAACTGAACCCGTAAGACAGGTTGTACCTTGGGTCACACATTCCTAAACATTATGAAATGTGTAGTAAAATACAAGTTAATTAGGCAAAATAAGGTTCTAGTTCTTGACCTATCACATAAAACTGGCCACACACGTATTCATGACAATGCAACCAAGCTAGTGGTGTATTTTAGATACAAAGTTCTCACACTGGTGAATGCTAACATTATAGTTTTTCTGGAGTGTGACAACATATAATCTGCTTAACAGTTCGTAACCACGTACCAGACGACACAGTATCATATCTCAGTTGACTGTAATCGCAATAGTGGCATAAATTCACGTAAGATGAATATTATGATGTCCTATAGCAAGTAATAGCAAAATCAGTGTTAAATGAATTTCTTTATAAAGTTTCCCCAATTTCAATTTCCTAAGTAAAGATTACAGTAACTTCTATCATACAGTGCACAAGGGAAATGCCCAGCTAATGACATTACACACACGCAGACACACGACACTCGCCCAAACCTTTTAAGTTTCCAGTAGCGAAAATCAAGACATTGGTTGATACAATCATTCTGAAGTCAGATCTGTTCTGGCTATGATTTCACAATAACTTATGATGCTCCAGCTTCCAGTTCTGATGCAGGAGTTTCAGGTTCTTCATCATTATATATGTTTTCTGCCATTTGCCAAACCTACAACAGACCAATGAAAATACATTATTGCTACAAAACACAGACAGTGATTAATAATCACTGAATGAAAACTCATAATTCTTGTCAATGATGTTTCTCATCTTCAATGTTATAAAGTATCTAACAAAAAAATTGTATTTTTAATTATACATAAATATTCTAAATAAAACACTAGTTTTGCTTATACCCACTACATTTTGGTTATCCATGGATGACTTGTAATGCTATTTAATCTCCTATGGAAATTTTGTAGATGTAAAAACAGGTGTAAATTGCACTCTTCAGTGTCACATGGATTTTATACATCTGTATGTGCATCACTTAACATGTTTAAACAGCAAACAATAACACAAAACAGACAGAATATTAAATAGGAACAGAAAACGATATAAGGAGGGCACAAATAAAAGTGCTAATAAAAAAAATATTTCTGCAATGATAAATACAATTGCAACAATATCTGCTGTACTGTACTGCAGGCAATTATCATTTGGTATGTTCAGAAATACACCAAATTGGGCAAACTGATCAAATGTAATTGCTATAAACCTCATTTATGGAGAAAAATTCATTGCCTAAAATAACATGTTTAAATTGTTTTCAAGTAACACTGCTCTACTAGTAAATTTCTGACTCTCCGAATCAAATGTGATTTACCTTCCGTTTCCAACTAACTAAAGGCTACCTCTGTACACATATCAATGCCCATGTCCTACCATCATTCATATCTTACCTGCATTATATTGTCTTCAGAAACTGAACAAATTACCCAAGGTTCATTAGGATTCCACGAGAAGTCTGAAATCTTTGCAGTGTGTCCACCATGAATGAACTGTGAAAAAAAATTAATCAGTATTAATCACAGCTAATTTCTTAAAAAGTGTTCAAGGTGATGTGCCCAGTTGTTTCCCCTCTTGAACATAATACTAGGTTTTCTCAACTGAACAGATGTCATTTGGAAGGCTAGTGTTCCTCTTGCACTTTACCAAGGAACATTTTAAAAATTTCTGATAAGGGATGGCACAGGGCCATATGTTTCCCGACAGCCTACCTCTGAACTCAGTCACAAATTCAGACTTAAACAGAGTCCTCTGAACTGAGAGAAGCTGTTGGTATATTTGGGCATAAATTATGAACATAACTGCAGACTCAGGGTTGCACAACCAAGATTAGACTTCTAGCAAAGGGACGAATTCTTCATTTTGCCACCATGGCCATAGTGGTTCTAACCCCCCACTCCCTATCTCCTATCCAGTAGCTACTGAGACACTTTCCTGGGAGTGCTAAGGTCCAGCAGAAGTAGCGGGTAAAGGAATCATGTAACTGAAAGCAAGTAATATTCCCTTCAATTAGTGATGACTTGATAGGCAAACTGGGATTAGTTTTAACAATATTGCATAAACATACTGAACATACCAAGAGTTCTGGAGGTCCATCTTCTGCATCCTCCCCAGACTGCTCTTCTCCAATTTTGCTAAGATCCCAAACATGCAAACGCCTGTCTGTGCCACTGGATGCTAAGATTGTTTCATTATGAGGTGACCACTGCACCTGTATCAAGAACATACAATTTTTAACAAATAAACCACAGCACAATTTTAATCACTGTCATTCTGATAACCAACTGATTACTGGGACTTCCCAGCTTTGATTAAAATAATGCTGTATGAGTGATTAGCACAAAATGAACATAGTGATGAGACTGCATCTGTCTGTCTCCAAATTTAATCTCTGAAACTACACACACAACTTACTGGAATCAGATCTTGTGCTTTTCTCAATATCGTGTAATAAAATTTAGTTTATTACACTGTTCATTTTATTTCAAGATCTCGAAGTACACCTTACCTGAAAAATTTCATCTTTATGCGATTCAAACGAATGGAGTTTCAGCTTCAAATTTCTAAGATCCCACAGTGCAACAGTCTGCAAAAGTCATATAAGTATTCTTAGCATAAATAAAAGCATTGCATTTAGCAACATAACTTCTGATGTTAATTTCCTTCTTACACAAGGACTTTAGAAACAAGCCCTTCCTTTATTCTGAAACCTGCCAAGAGCAGATTTCTAAAACTCAGTCCAGACTAAAACACACCAAGTTTATACTTAGTTGTGACTGCGGTATGGGTACTTAACATGTAACAGAGAAACACTGCTACAGTATGTAAAGATGACACAATAGTTAACATTACAGCACTACCACCAAATAAAAACTACCTCTAAATTTAGGTATAAGATCATTTTCAAGTCACATTAAAAATTAAATAAGCAAATATATATATATATATATATATATATATATGTTTGTGTGTGTATTTCTTCTTCAGTACATTTACCATGGATGAAAAACTGGAAGGAAAAATATACACCTTGAACATTAAGTAAACCAAGAATATAAAGGCATTTTACCTTATCAGCACTGCCTGTAGCCAAAATAAATTCTGAATAAGGATTGAATGACAGACAGTTTACTTCTGCTGTGTGCGCATCTACTGTGTGTGATGGTTTGCTTGTATTATTGCAGCGAGTATCCCAGATCATTAGTTTCTGATCATCAGCTACTGAACCAAACAAAGATTCATGTAGCAAATGCCAGGCAACATCCTGGAATGGACAGTAAGCGGTTAGAGATGTTAAGTCAATCTGAACCAGACTGCTGAGAATTAGACAAAACCATATTTATATTCAAAAGAAAAGAATAAAGCAGTATACTTATCTTAATCAACTACACACAAATTACACAATCATGACAAATGTAACACATTTTATACACAAGTTTACATCAGAAGTTACAGATTAAATTATCAGCTTATCAGATGACATATTTTATGCTTATACCTCACCTAACATCTCGTATTTGCTCTTCAGTTACGTGGAGAAAACCCTGGCACTTGCCTGGGCAGGCTGAGAAAAACAATGAGAAACATCAGGCAAGATAGCCAGCCTACCCACTTGACTGCAGCACTTTATACATTTACATTGAGTTCTTCTTTGGATTTGCCCGTGCATGTCTTGCACATCAACTTGTCCAGGCAAATGTATGTATGTTTGACATACATGTTTCCATCAACCACAACACATTTTACTAGTCTTGTCACTACAAGCTACATGTTTCAGTCATACTGACCATCATCATGCATTAAATACATGATTTGAAAACCCAAAAAATTATTATATACCAAGAAAATGCAAATACAAATATTGAAAATAAACTTCGCCTACAAACACAAAGTCTTAGAAAGCAGACAGCAAACCTAATAAACTAGACTGTAAATCAAAAACACAACATGTATAGAAGTAAAACACACAATCTGTCTCAACACTAACACAAAACATCTACTGCTGGCACAGCAACCCTTTACTGTTTTAAAAAGAACTTACAATTGACCATATGTACATCAGGCAACAAAATACTTGAGTTAAGGTAAAGATATTAACATCTTTTAGACCAAACAGGAAGACATACAATAAAAACCACAAATGAGCAATATAAAATTTGTTTATATTTTAACTGCTACATAAACATTACTACTGTGACCTGCACAATTTGTGAGATCTCATTAATTTAATATATATATATGCATTTTATTTTGGGTTTTAAAGTCATGTATTTCATGCCTGAAGATGGTCAGAATGACCGAAACATGTAGCAAGTATTGACAAGACTAATAAAATTTGTTGCAGGTGATAACAATATGTCTGTCAGTTTTAGTATGATATAACAATATGGGATGGCAGGAGAAAGAAATTTTTTTCTTCTCCATAATGCCCCAACCAGTTCTGGGACCGATACAGCCTCTTATTCCATGAGAACCAGGATTTTTTTCCCAAGGGTAAAGTGGCTACATGTAAAGTTGACCACTCACCACCATCTAGTGCTCAGGTTAACCCTTTAACGCCGAACGGCCACTCAAGCCCTTTAAATAAACAAACGGCCACTAAAGTGGCCGCAAACCGTGTATCGAAGTTTGGAGGAATTTTGTTCACTCCTATTTGGTTAACTGCTGTGGATCGCTATGCAACTGGACTCTTGAAGGTCAGGCTTACATTCAAGGGCCGGAATGTACCCCCTCCACCTAACCCCCTCCCAAACACCGATATATATGTTGCCACTTCCCATAAATGCGTCTTTTTCCCGGCTGACTAATATGGTTCTGAGACGCTCGCTTTCACTATCGCTTGCTCTGGGGTTCACTGTGGGTTGAAATATCAACACTGGCCTATGAAGTAAACTCTAGTCGTTGACCAGAAAGGTTGTCAGTGGCGTACTGTGCCCATATAATTCAGACAAAACTAATGCCCAAAAATCAGAGATATCCACAAAACTCGATGTTTACAGCTACAGAAGGGGCCACAGACATGCCTCGTATAGTGCTGGGGTAATCTGTAGGGGTTGTGGGGTAGTAACATGCAACATACAGCCATCAATCTAGTAACATCGTTTTGGGCACCCTCAAATAGCTGGAAATTCATACACAGTTACATCCTAGCTTTAGATATGTTTTGTTGTCACTGTAGAAGACGTTCATATGTAAGCTGCATTAGGTTCCTGAACTGTGCCAGTCCTGCAGAGGAGTGTAAACAAAGCAGACCGTTGTACGTGTCTATCGCATTGGCCGGGAAAAAATAACACTTGACGAGGAAGGTATCAGTGAAATTCTGGTTGCTGACACTGACTCTGAATCACGTTCTGAGGCTAGCGATTTTGAAAACGATTTTGAAGAGGAGGAAGAAGAGGATCAACAACAACACCACCACCACCACCACCAACAACAACTACAACAAGCCTCAGCAGATATCGAAACACAGGTTGCAATGAGTGATGGATTACCAACCTGGAGACTGCCTCAAGGAAGGAACACAAATATTCAACCCTTTGTCGATTCAGCAAAAGGTGTGAAAAAAAAAGTGAGGCTCCACACATCAACAAAGACAGCTCACCACTGTCTGTGTTGATGTTTTTCACAGAAATTTTTCATCTGCTGGTTGAACAGACCAACGTGTACTACCAGCAACACTTAAGACAGACAAGCCGGACCTAGCTGCCGACTGCCTGACATTATGTTGCCAGACATGATAACTTTCATTGCCTTAGCTCTACAGATGGGACACGAATTGAAAGACACACTACTTGACTACTGTTCGAGACTTAGACAGCTACACAATCCGTTTTACGGCGAGACAATGGCACGAGACAGATTTATACACACACTGTGTTTTCTGCATTTTGCAAACGATTCACAGAGACCTGATGCAGGCAAAGAATATCACTGACTATGGACACTAAGAACTGTCTTTGACAAGCTGAATGAGGCTTATGTTAAATTCTATAAACCCTCAGAGCATTTGGCAGTGGATGAGATAATTGTAAAATTCAAGGGAAGGCTTAACTTCAGGCAGTATATTCCAAAGAAAATGTTTCAGCATCAAAATTTACAAACTCTGTGATGAATCAGGGTATACGTATAACATGAGAGTGTGCTTGTGTAGAGACTCACACTTCGCCACTGATGACATGACTGCAACACACGCAGCTGTTAGGCATTTGACTAGCAGAGTTGAAGGCTTAGGACACAAAATATTTATGGACAATTTCTTTTTGTCCCCCAGACTTTTTGATGATTTGGACAGACGTAAAATAAATTCTTGTGGGACAGTGCAGCCTAACAGAAGAGACATGCCCAGTGACTTTGGACCAAAACAACTGAAAGTGAAAAGGGGTGATGTAAGGGTGAGGACTAGGAGAGGTTTGACCGCTTTAGTTTGGAAGGACAGATGAGAAGTTTACATGCTGACTAACATGGATCCACGACCAGCAGAAGAACATTTTTGTGACACAAGCAACTGTCCCATGAAACCTCACATTGTGGAACGATACAACCGACACATGGGTTACGTCGACAGTTCTGATCATATGGCTAACAGCTATTTGATGAGTCGACGTACCTTTAAGTGGACCATGAAGTTATTTTTCCACCTTCTGGACCTAACAGTACTCAACAGTTGGATACTGTTATCTTCATGTGGGGCTAAATATACCCACCGAGATTTCAGGCTCCTTCTGGTGAGGAATTTGATTGAGGAAGCTGGAAAGATTCAAGATCGCCCCACCCCCAGATTGGTTGGAAGACCAAGTGCGGCTGCAACAAATGTTTTGCGACTCGAGAGTCGTCATAACAAACACTAGCCAGCAAAATCTTCCAAACATCTCCGGTGCTGTCTGTGTTCTTCTCGCGGCCAAAGAAAGCGAACAGTCTATAAGTGCGCCAGATGTGATGTGGGCCTGTGCGTGGTGCCTTGTTTCGAGGAATATCACACAAAAGTAAATTTGTAAATTACCCTCATTGTGAATAATGTGTGTCATGATAAAACAGTGATCCAAGGTGCCACAGACCAGAATTATGTGAGTAATGAACTATTTACACCACATTTTATATAATGCATGCGATTCACAGGCCTAAATTTATTACAAAAGTAGGTGAACATTTTTTCCTGGATTAACCAATTCATAAGCAGACAGCAAAATTTTATTTCATTAAATGTGAAGGAAAAGTCTACAATATATGCTTTTTTTTCTAAGAGTAAGCATAAAAATTTAAAATCCCTAGTAAAAAAGTCCGGCAGGCAGCGTTGCTCAGGGGCATTTAATTGCAGCGTCAAAGGGTTAAGAGTGCATGGAGCTACGGCTCTGCTTGCCCTGTATGTCCTCACAGCGCAGACAAAGATAACTTTACATTTGCCTTCGATGTGCAATATTTATCTCCCTAAAAGTGACTTCTCATCTGTGTTTGGAATGCAGTACTTCAAGTATAAAGCACAAAAATTTAATGTCTTCCAATATTCAATGCATTAAGATCACACAAGTTATGTCTCTCCAAATTCAGCAGACTGAAGTGATGAGCAGGTATAAAATTTTATGCCACTAAAAACTATGTTTTACTAGTCATTACCTCAACAACTGCAGTATGGCCAGTAAAGATTGTTTTCGCATCAATGATGCGATTTTCTTTTGGGGTGGCATTAATGTCCCACAGACAAATGGTATGGTCATCTGAAGCACTGAGCAGATAACCATTCAGATTTGGATTCCAAGAAAGACCATAGCCTTCCTTTTGATGACCTCGAAGCCTGAAAATAATAAAGAAATAAACTAAACTTGAAACTTCAAACCCAACTGAGTACCTTCCATACCAAGAATTCTATGTGTTTCCTCAAAATTTAATTCATATCACTATAAATTAATGTATTACTGATATTGTGGCATGTATGGGGGAGAGGATAACGTATATAGGGTTTTGGTGGGGAAACCTGAAGGAAAGAGACCACTTGGGAGACGTAGGCATAGATGGGAGGATAATATTAAGATTGAACTGCAGGAAGTGGGATGTGGGGGTAAGGACTGGATTAAGCTGGCTCAGGATAGGGACAGGTGGTGGGCACTTGTGACTGTGGTAATGAACCTTAGGGTTCCATAGAATGCAGGGAATTTCTTGACTAGCTGGGAACCAGTTAGCTTCTCATGAAGGGCTCTGCTCCATGGAGTAAGTAAGTAAGTTAGTAAGTAAGTATTACTGATATTAACTTACACCCTTTGAACATCAAGTGAGTTCAAGCTATCAGTGCTGATGCAATACCATATGTGGCATATAATAGACTGTAGTAACTCTCAAGTGTTTATGTGGCTACACCCCTTTCAAATTAAAGTATTTATGTACTGAAGATTCAAGTTTTCTGGGACATCATGTCATGTCATCCAATAAGTAGATGCCAATGTTTTAGATGAGAACAGAACCTGCAAAACACTGGTAAATACATACCAGTTGACTGAGTGTAACATCAAAGAAGACTTGAATCTTCATCAACACCACTGTGAGAGCCCCAAATATCATGCTAACACACTCAAAAATGTTTCATTTTTTGTACTAGGCTGACTTACATGAGCAAATGAACAGCTAAATCACAGATGCAATATTTGATACACCCACCCAACTTTCAACAACAATTAATATTCTGCATGACACAATACAGTTCTTTCATCATCTGATACATGATACATGGATGAGCTTATGTATGATCATAAGCATGAATTACATTTCTTCAGTCACACAATACATAAAGACTTTAACTATATCACATGTAAATACATGGCAGATAAAGCCCTGCAATATTTCCTTGCGCATCTTTCAGGGAATTACCTAACAATAGAAATGTCTGTCAGCCCAGGTATATGTTCACATGATAAATGTTTGTATGTGAGCTTATCTGGTCTGAAGGTTACAGAAAATGGTGCTAAATTTTCATGTCTTCATACATCTTCCAGGTACAACATTTAAACACAGGGAGGAGTTCATTCACATACACATGCACGACACATAAAGTACCCCCAAATAAAGAAAGAAAGAAACAGAGACTAAGCCAAACACAAAGAGAAATCCATTCTGGTTCCTAAAATGTAACACAGCTGCTTACATGTATGGCAGTACCTGAGATCTGGGTGGCATTCTCCACTAGGATCAGGTTTTGAAGGATGTTTAGTGTAGTCAAATACCAGTACATCACTTGAAGGAGTCTTTGTTGCAATAACACATGGATTCTGAGGCATATATCGAGCTCGGTTTACCTCACCTTCATGGTTGATCTTGATTTCAATCTCAATCTTACCACTCACAGAACCAAAGCCACCAAACTCTGCAAAATGAATGTATTCTGTAAAATAAAACTGCACACAACTAAACATACAGTACTTCCTGTGTAACGTATGCACAACCTGTCAGGACAGTTAGTGTCTTGTCTGAGACTGATAACAGGCACTATTCAAATACAAGTTACAAGCACTACACTTCAGCAAACTTCCTCACTGTATCTGATTATGTCAAAAGATGATAATCTGAAGTGACCATAAGCAACAGTCCAGCGAAATGTCAACAAGTGGGGGGGAAGAAAGAAAAAGAGGGGGGGGACATGACATCCTCTGTTAATGACACACAAACTCACATGGGGAATGGCTAGTGATCTAGTGGCACTTACAACTAATACACTCAGAACTTGTGACTTAAAGTGTACAACAACAACAACAACAACAACAAAAACTGAATAAAAACTATATCACCTCCTTTCTCATTGTCATAATGTGAAGCATCAAACTGAGCATCTTCATTTGGTAACTGGACACTGGCTATCAACAAATGGTTTTGTTCATCAGATGTGTGGGTTCCTAAGATCAATCGATGCACTGAGTAGTCCTTGCCCTCTGGCCTGAAAATTTAAGAGCTTTACTATATTAAGAGTAGTTCTAACATAGAAATCAATGCTTACAAATCTAAATCTGTGACACACACTATTTAAACAAAAGCAATGATATTTTTGTGTGCATTTTACAGATTAACCATTTTATTTTGGGACCCTCACTTCTTTAGACAATTGTAAGAAATTCGAGGAAGAAAAACTCAGCCCTAGCTAATGAAACAGTTCAATAACAGCAAACAGTAACATGTTAGTGCTATTGGCTAATACTGTTGTCCTGTGTTGTAAGTTTCTTGCATAAAACAGTCTAAAAACTTGGCACAAGGCTGCATACATTGAAAAAATATGAGTATAATATTGAAAATGAAGGGGCTAACAACTGCAGTTACTATATATTTAGCATAAAAATAACACATAATCCTGATCCTCTTGATCATTTCATAACGTAACTTTCACAGCAAAAAAAATATTCATCCATGAACCAAACCCTCAGATGGAACCATAACATGTGCTGTACCTGCTACAGCTAATTCAATATATTAAAATAATTATTCTTCACATCTGGAAGTCCATCATTTCCATTAATGTTCTGCAGACAAGTGGCATACTATTGTAAATGCATGCACATGCACATCTTGATGGCAGCCACAGGTACAGTGAGGCCACAAGCAAAAGTCCCTGTGGATGGTAGAGTTGAATTTCAGGCTGTCCATTGCCTACTTACCTACTCCCTCTGGCTTATATCAACCAGCCTGCAGTATTTTTCATTTGATGAAGGTTATTACTGCCTATATATATATACACACATATACATACATACAGATTTACATGAACAGAATGGTTAGACAGGATGGGGATGCATAACATGTGAATGGAAATAGAAAGGTGTCTAACACACAGGGCTTCTTGCTGTGGCCTCAGGATATAGGAGTTTCTTTGTTTTAAGCCTGCAATGCATCCAATTGTCACCTTTTTCAGTAACAACAGTCAATTTATTTTTATCTTCATGTCCCAATACAGTAATTCCATATGAAAAAAAAAAGTATAATTATCTGTAACAGAATTGTCTAATTACATCCAATTCAGCTGTTCGATACATTTACTTTGCTGTGTTCAAAACACATAGCTGCAGGAAATGGCTTGTCAGTATAAACAAATTCTACCACGGTTGTACTAAATCATCATTTTATGAGGTGTAGTAAGAGACACTACTCAAAGTCACACACCTTTTACATGAGAAGGAAAAAATAAAATGTTTAAAGCATAAACCACATACCTGGTAATATCTGGCAGCCACTGTGCTGTCAGCGATGGCCATTCCAGGGCATGTGTCATAACTAAGTCATACAAGAATGGTGTATTTTTCTTCCAAATTTTGTACTCTTCATTGATAACACGTTCCTCCACAGCATCATCAAATGTTTCTGAAACCCACAAATATTGGGGTTGGAGGGGAGATACAAGGAGGGGGGGAACAAGCACAAAAATAATATTGCAACATTTAACAGAAAATTTAAATCATTCTCAGCAAGGAAATGGAAGTCAATCTGATTTTTAAGACAACCCTTGTTCTAATTACATGAAGCATTACAACAGGGAAAGATAAGCTTTAGTTTTCTTGAATATTGGCATAAATCTCACTGTTGCAGACATTCATGAGTAAATTTGTCCAGATTGAGCAAATTTGTCCAGATTCAGGATTAACAATGAAAACTTGCTTGCATACGACATGTAAGAGCACAATGACATCTGTGTGGTGCCTATTAAAATCACTGTCTGTACATATGCAACAACCCACGAAATGCTGACTGAACGTGGGCCATAACAAATAATTTTAACAGCCACTTTACAAGAAGGTCTAGCACATCTGAAATGTTACACCCACCAATACTTCTAATTTTCTGTCACTAATATACCAAAAATGCAGCCATTCAAACCTGTTAACATTAACATAATTTATTGTTAGGTTTTGAGCACGTGTCATGATTTGGCAACTTTTCTGGTTATTTTTTGGAAAAAATGAAAACGTGGTAATAAACTGGTGTAAAAATAAAGAGTTATGAACCACTGTAGTAACCACACTAATGGGAACTTTTATGGTATCCTATTACAGACACTACACTTTTTCACATGGGCAGCATCACTAGCAGCTATGCAGCAATAATGTTATCCACTCTATACTACACAGTCCCATAACAGAAGAAAGCCCATGGATCAATGGCACGGGTGGTATGACACGCAGACTGTATCCTGCCTGCACTGGGAATGTGCTTTTCCTTGAGAATAGTGTTGTCTTTGTTGTCCTTGGGCGTTTGACAGGTGAGAAGGTATAGAAAATGTGGACATATATCCATGCATCTGAACCCACGATCCCTGCGTCCCAAGGGTTGAAAACAGTAATAACTGCAAGAATGCATAGCCACTGTGATCAGCAGCCAAACACTTATAACTATGAAGAAACATCATGAATGGATTAGTAATCAGCATGTATGTTACTGATAAGCTCTCCCATCAGCAAGCAACCTTATCCAACAGTTTAATGAAGGAAAATATGCAGCTGGACACACGAAGACCTACAAGTTACAAAATGTGTCTGGTATTATTAATTCAGCATTGTCACAAATAAAAGGCAGAGATATCAGAATGTTATAAATCATGTTTAAAATGAACAAAGGAAGTGGGAGCTGGATGGTCTGACCAATAAGCAATGGTGACAAAATTTCTAGCATAGAATTTGACAAACATCTGTGTTACTTTTAACACTGTAAAACCGTGGTGCTCAATTCGAACCTGGAAATGCTGTGCCTGATAATTAGAGGAAGATTCATCCCCTTGCTGTCAAAAGTTCACTCACTGCCTGAAATACTCCTAGTGTGTTCGGAATAGTGTAGTCGGTACAGTTATGTGCTACTGCCTGAACAGTGTGAGGGCTGAACCCGGATGGAGGCACGGTTGTCTCTGTCCAGACTGGCCCCAAGGTCCACCCAGCCTGTACAGTGGATACCAGGTCTTTCCTATGGGTAAAGCATTGGGGGGGTGGTGCTGAACACACCACCCCCTTCAGCTGCTGAGGTTGCAAATGGGTTGGAGCTACACCTCCACCTCCCCTCTTTGCCTGCACAGGCATGTCACAGGTTGATCTTTAATCTTCATGGGAAAAAACTAATGAAAGGTAGGGACCCAGTGAACAAAATATTGCACAGAATATAAATGCATATCTTTATGCAAGAATTAAACCAACCATGAAAGCAACAGAACTGAAAGCCAATTGTTAATTACGCATATATTGGGGAGAGCGACATTTAAAAAGCTATTAGCACACACAAAGCATAGAAACTGTAAAGATGCACCCAGAAACTTGTTTTAGATGGGCAGAAATATAAGTGCATACAATAACTCACTGCTGCAAACTCACTGTATATCTCCTGCCAGTCTGCACTAGATGCCCAACCTGAGCAACTAACCTGACTACCTCAACTGTGCATCAGGAAGCCTTCTGTGTTTTAACACCACACAACATAATGGGCTGCCACCAACGTTTTGGAAGAATGTACTGCCTCCAACTTCCGAATGACACCGTAACATCCCAGCAGACACTGGAGTGTCTAGGGCAAGGAAATGGGTCAACTGTATTGGTAGAATGCATGGAATGCAGTAAATCAGAAGGGCCCACCTGCATAATCGACCCACTCCGTTGCCCAAATCACTTCGGCGTCTACCTGGCTACAACTCCGTCATCCTGAAGATGGAGGCAGCACTTCCCTCCGAAACGTCGGTGTCAAAACCCAAGCAACTACCATCTTATCAACAACCGCCGTTAAAGACTGAAAACCTATGCTGAATCGTATATACTTCATTAACCGGTCGCTGCATCCGTGTTTACACATGTTCATTACAGTTATACATGCCTTCTTGAATATAACGTCCCGCAACTAAGAAAACAAAAATATATTCAACCAATAAAACTCCTACGGAACGATAAAATCGTCATCGTGTAGCAGCCCTCGCGTCTATGGTCCCGAAACAAAACGTTAAAATATTAATATACGACCCCACTGCCAACACAATATACAAGAAAACTCAAAATGTATGTATTAATTTTACCTCCATCTTTATCGCCCATTGCAATTCAATGCACAGAAACTCAAACTGAACTCGTGACAGAGGTTTCAGCTCCTAATACCACCACAACAGCCAACTCCCGCCAAAGTTGTTATTATGTTCCGAATGAGAACCGCCTTGCTTCTGTGTTGAATCGTATGAACACATATAAGAGTCAACGATGATCTGCAATATGTGCGGACATAGTGTCACATAGAGTGTCTATCGAAAGCAGAGAGTAGCAGGCCATTTGTTAAATGAGTACGGAAGTCTATTGAAGAAAAGAATGACAGTGGTTTAGAACAAACAAAACTACATTTAATGTTTAAAATTAGAAACGCCTCGAATATGACGACGTGTTGACTGGTTATATGTTACCGACGATTACGAGCTGGCTGCCTCAGGGTTACCCTGAACATGGTGCAGCATGCTTCGCCAAAAAGGTGGTGACAGATTACCAATACACACGGCATAATACATCATGAAACTGTAATCTTCACAACAACGTTACGAAAATATCGATAAGAAATGTAATGTTAATGGTTTGGGGGTGGGGTGGGCAGATACAACGTATCCACTCATTAATAACATACGAGTTCAATGAATAGAATTAAGCACCTAAAGTGAAGTGCAGTTACAGAGGTGCCCTTTGAAGACGTTTAAGAATGGATGCATAAGTGTAGGGTTTATTAACCTCAGCACTAGCACTAAGCGGTAAGAAATCAGCTTCAGGCCCTGGAATGGAACCCCGACTCTCCGGTTGTCGAGACCGTAGCCGAGTCATGGTACTAACCCAGCTATTCCGTGTTATTTCAGGCAAATATCTACGAACATTAAATAATAAGGGAGAATTTAAGTATCATCGCGAGTTAAAAATAAGGTTTTTGTTGCACATGTTAGCATAAGCACGATATACTATCTTTGAACTGAGGTGCTCCCGCACTCATTGTCGAGTATGTTGTGCTCTCATACATAGATCAGAGTAGCTCTCATAGATGTCGCGCGTTAACGTTAAATATGGCGACTGCGAGTTTTGATGTGGGAGAGTATCCAGTGTATTAAGCAGAAGCAAGCCCGGCACCGAGGATCGTCAAGGAAATGTACAAACTTAACAGATAGTATGAAACAGCGTTGAAGTTAGTGGGCATGTAGTTTTAATTGCTTACATTACTATTTAATTATATATAACACATCAGGCACCGACTGAATCAATTTGCAAAAATGGATGAGATTCAGCTTTCTGAAACTGAACAACGCTACTTCGGAGATTTGTTTGTATGTTGTGATTCCGACAACACAGGGAAGATTCCAATCTACAAAGCCTCTGAATTATTCCGATCCGCAAACCTCCCACTTGATGTTTTAAAACAGGTAATTCGCACTCAACACGAAAGGACAAGTCAGTGTCATGGGGTTTTACAAGAAACAAATTTTGACGATCCGTTCATCACTATATTTTTCAGTTCGCTATATATTTCAGTCGACACAACAGTATCCCTTATACTTCTGTGTCGCTACGGGTTTCGGAACGGCCGTACAATCCACAGGCGAGCGTGTGTTTCGAACATTGGTGATTACATTACCAGTATGAAAACCTGCACACGACAGATTTTTCCATGTAGTGGGGCACGACATGCGATTTTCAGCATCGCAGTGGGATGATCGATGTGTTTTTTCACGACCTGTATGACGTATTTTGTTTTGTATCGCTGATGTCTTCAGGATAAAACACCCTGTGACTAGTAGCATCAGACATTTCTAAGTTCTGTAGGGTACAGTAGATTTATGTATGTGTATCTATCTAGCTATCTGTCTGTCTATCTATCTATCTGTCCATCTCTCTCTCTCTCTCTCTATATATATATATATATATATATATGAATAAACATGGTTTCATATTTTAACTTTTTAATTAATTCTGCACATTTTAATACATATAATGTTCTTAAGTTAACACATTGCAGTAAGTGACTCTGAATGCTCGCCTGAGGATAATGCAGCCGTACTGAATTAAACATTAGACTCTATTTAATTTATAAAATAATTATCAGATATGTCTCATTTGTGTACATGTTTATATTTTCTGAGAAATGCAGCCACATCTTGAAATTGCAAATGGAAGGTATTACATGAAATATGAAGGATCTGGTATCGTGTTTGTTCACATTGTGCACTGCAGGGTTTTTGTTACTGTACATCTACACTTGGGCCCTGTTTTGTCACACTTCCAAATGAGAGTGTGTAAAATACTGGGCAGACTTAAAGATCACTGTTGCATTTCACTGTTGTTACTGATAACAGAGAGCTAACACATGACTGTTTCAGAGATTTTGTGCTGTGAAATAATACCTCTACAACACAGGGTCCTAAACTTTTTCAATTTGTCAGGTATCTAGTTATAATGGTGCTCCATAAGGAACAACATGAGAATGTTATATTTCCCATCATTCTAAGATGGAATAGTATTTCTAGTAGAAAATGTAGTGACTTGTGAACCCAGTTGGATGGACAGCTTTTATTTGAGATTGTGACACAATGTACAATGAGAAAATTCTATCTTTCGACTTGATTTTTTTTTGTGCAAAATGAGAAAATAATCACTATTATTCAGCGTTAGTGGTGGAGAACCTTGGTCCAACTCAAGGAACACTAGCGTTTTGTAAGAGCATACTAGTAGTTTGGGAACCACTGCTCTAGAGGATGGTCCACCTTGATACATACAATTTTTAAATCAATAAAAATGGGTTCTTTAAACTATATGTGCTCTTTGTGGGCATGTTCACAAAATAATTGTGGAGAACAGCCATTAGCTTTGTCATGTGTGTGTGTGTGTGTGTGCATGCGTGTGTGTGTCTGTCTTCCTGCCTATATGGAATGCCTCTGCTCCCACTAGTTAGTTAGTTTGTGTGTGTGTGTGTGTGAGAAAATTTAAGGTTAGCAAGATTGGGGTAAAAGTAACAGGCACTTTACTTGAAGACTATTTATTACTACTTTGGTTACAAAGGTTACCAGTGTTAATTACTTTTTGTAGTTGTGCAATGTGTCATAAGCATTTTACCTAATGGATTTTGCCTACTTTTTTTTGGCATTCTTACTTTTTGCATGTGTGGAATTGCTTGCAGCAAGCAGCCACATGCAAGGCCAACATCACATTCTCTTACCTCTTTTTAGGATTTGTAATGGAAGATGTACAAATATGAAAGTTCTTCATTTTGTGTCTGCAGCAAGGAGTGCTTGGCAGGTAATCTGGCAAGTAACGATCTGTCAGGCATTGAGTAACATTACTGTATGGAGACATTGGATTGTTTGCACAGCAACTGTGGTAATGATTGCCTATCTCTCTATGTAACATAGCATACCACAGGATGCACTCCATAAAAAATAATGCATTACCACCTGAATACCTTTCACCATTGTATAGGAGTTTTTTTAGATGCCCTCTTATGATGTGTGTTTGAAAATCTAGAAGCACGTACATCTTAAAGTTTGTATGAGTTACATTATATGTGCTTTGAACCTTTGAGCAGTGCCATATCAATAATGTGAAGTGCCAGTTTTTTTGTAACATTTAACTGATTTTGAAATAGGGCATGACAAATTTTGCTTTTGACTTGGTGTCACTGCAAAAGTTGAGGAGTCGAGAGTTTTTCCCATCAGAGTAGGCCTGTGAGGGTAATCTCTGCAGGTTGGTTTGCACCTACTAAGCAGTACACCAACTTCATGTCACCTAGTGGTTTTGAAAACAAAGTGTCCAGAACCCATTCACCTTAATGTGTACAGTCACAAAACATCACCAGACAAATGTTTTGGTGTTAGGCTGTTTGCATTCAGCAGTACTGTGGTGCAGACATCATTGGGTTGTGATTTGTAGTAAAACAAACATTGACGTAGGTTAAAAATAATTATTCACTCTTGGAAATACAAGGCACCACAACAAAATATCTGGATGCAATTGTGTTCTGCTGTCCAGGATTTTTAAAGCCCTGGCTGGAGGTGTGATATTTGTATTCTGTAAACTGAGCTGTTATTGACATAGTTCAGTTTTACGGGCAGATTTGTTTCGGTAATTAGGGTGCAGTAGGGTGTATGAAAATGTGAGGTTACTCTAATCCTACGTGCTTTGTTTTTAATTTTTAATTTAAAACTGTAAGCAGCGCAGCTTCATAAATTTCAGCATTATATGCTTCATGCCTAGTGCATAATCGTATTCTCATGTAAAAAATGACGCAGGTTATATGCTTGCAAAGAACTGTTAACCTTTCAACTCAGTGAATTGAAACCATTTTTTTCTAACTAGTGTATTGTGGCTTACTTCTTGCTTGCCATAGAAGTATATTGTTTTGTCACGTGGGCTATTTTAAACCAAGGATTTCATTTCAACATTTGAAACCTATAACTTGAAATACTGGTAGCTTGCCAGGGGCATAATCATAGATGATGGGGCAAATGGTAATATTTTGTTGTGCCCTCCATCTCACTAAACTCAGTGAAAATATCTTTGAAGCCCTTCCTTCAGGTTTCATTTATTTTACCATAAGATTTGATTTTGTTGATTTTGCCTTTTAACATCCCTTAATATGGCCAAAAGAAGTTCATAATTTCTGAGTGAAAAAGTGTAGTAATTCTGCTGAGAGTGCTAACTTCAAAGCAGTTTACACTTGCCCTAGTACTGCTGTTTTTTATCTCCTGTGTTCAGAAGGTGTGGGTCAATTTATCTCATTAGGTGTGTAAAGTGGAAACATGGAAGGTTATAGTGTTAAAAAAATCTAAAAAGCTTCAAGCCACAGATTGGATAATGTGGATTAATAGCGGAGAAAATGCCTAAATGTCTAAGCCATAACTGAAAGTGATGTTAAAATATCTTTGTGATTTTGTGATTTTACTTACTTCACTCCCTTGTAATTAATTTAGTAATGCATGCCATCATTTACTTGTTGGCTTCTGTCAGTGATTTTATGAAAATTAAAGTGTGTCAGCCACAGACTAAAACTTTGCCATTTTGACTCATGGCTTGTTGATGGCTGAGCCAAAGCTCTGGTGGTAGGGACTGCATTTTACCATAGAGCTTTGGATATATTCATAGGTGATTTCATGTGAGATATATGCTGGAAGGACAGCCAAAGGAGGTCCTTCAGTTTTCTCCTGCTAAGCATTATTTCACTATTGATTTATACTTGTCTGTCACTGTCCCTTGAGATGTATAAGTGCTGAATAGGCATCACATTATCACATCCTCAAAGCTTGGGCTTCATCTCTGGTTACAGAGTAAGAATTTTAAGTGGCATGTTGGCAGGAAGTTACAGTACTCTCTTTCCTCTCCTAGATAACTGAACTCTGTGGTGGAGGTCGAGTAAGCCACTTGGGTCGTCGCCAGTTTTATTCAGCCCTGAAACTTATTGCAGCTTTTCAAGCAGGGCTTCCTCTACGTCCAGAACTTTTCCATTCATCACTCGATGTACCTTTACCTCGTTTTACTTGGACCACATCTGTAGGTAAGAAGAGACTGTGGAATGAATTCTGCATATGACAGTTTATATGAGGAGCATATTATGTATAGTATTCTATAAGCCATTTTCATGTTAAATTTTTACACCCATAACAATGTTGAAGGAAGTGTTGTTTAAGTGTGCACACTATATAAAAGCATGTTATGAAATATGGCATATTTTGTCAAATTCTCATCTACTGGACCTTATTTTATGGTGTGAAACATCTGTTTGTGATTGAAGTGTAGGCATGCAACTTTGTCCCACACATTAAGAGAACTCGTACTGCAGATTTCCAAGAGCAGGGTGCTGAAGACAGTTTTCAGACCAAAGTTGGAGGAAGTAATGGAAGACTGGTAAAAAGGCTGCATTGTGAGGAGCTTCATGATTTCACTCCTCAACAGACATTAGGATGATCAAATGGAGTAGGGTGTGATAGGCAGGGCATGTGGTATGCATGAGAGGGAAATGAAGTAACTGTGTTATGATGGGAAAGCTGGGGGAGATACCACTTGAAGGACCTAGGTGTGGGTTGGAGGATAATACCACATTGCTTTTAAAAAAATAGATTAGGTGTGAACTGGATTCATTGGGCTGAGGACAGGGACTATTGAGTTACTCTGTGTATATCCCAGTATCCAATGTACGTGCTTATGGTGCCCTTATATTTGAGGAGTATTGTGTTACAAGTGTCTTGCTTATTTAGAAAATTTTAAAAGTATTAAAATGGTAGTAACTAGAGAGTGATGATCAAGAAAGAATCAAATACGCGGTCAAGATCCACGTAAGCACAGAACACACACCAGGAACATGTGTGTTAGGACAAGCAGCAACCACTTGACCCTTCTTGTGTAAGATCCCAGTAAGAGACACTGGATACCAGATGAGTAGAAGTTGTACAGAATAAATGTATCTGTGTACTGTTCTACTGTTTAATATTCCAGAGTGTAGCAGAATGAAGAAAGATGTAGCTTATACAAAGCTCAAACAACACTAATTGCTGTCATTTTGAAAATTTTAATGTAAACGTTTTAATAAATATGCCACCTCTATTACACAAGATATAAAGGCTCCATAAGCAGGTACATTGGATACATAGAAATACACAGAGAAATTAAGTAGTGGTCTAATATTGTATGTAGCTATATATATTCCATAATTTCTGTGTGGTGGCTGTGTTCTTCATAAGGATGGATATGATGATATCTGATATTTAGGAGATTAATAAAAAGAGGTATTGTTGTGTACATAAAGAGTAATTTTGCTGTTATTTCAATATATATTAAACACTTCCCTTGTTAGGGATGTTGGCATGTGTCATATGCTGTCAAATTTTAAAGCCTGTTTTTCAGTTTCTAAGTTTATAGTGTGATTTTTATGCATGTCTAACATCATATGTGCTTTAACACTTTTTGTACTGAATAATTTAAAAAATTAAAGCCTTGTGCAGAAAATCACAATCACTAGTTTTAGATTTAACATATGCAGGTAAACAGGCATGATCTAGTTCATTAAAACATTATGTCTGAAGAGATTAGCATTTCTGAATGGTTTCTAAGTGGTATATGTTGTTCACAATATGAAGAATATTAATAGTAATACTGGCTCTGCATTGTACTATTGTAATAGCACCTGAATGCAATTACTCCATACTTAAAATCCAGTTGTGATCTCCCCATAATACAGGCAGATTTAATACTCCTTATTTCTGTAAAGGTTATGGTATGTGACTTAAGTTTGCAAGCCGATGTTGTCTCTCCCCCCCCCCAAATATGCTTGGTCTGAATTTTGACCCTTAAGCCCATTGTACTGGTGGATATTTTTGTGGGTTTCATCATATCTTCCATTAAAATTCAGAGGCATTTCTTTCATAGAAGGCTGTTATTGACTTCTTGAAATCCTACTTACTTTCCATAATCTACCCATTACTTTTCTTTGGTATTTACTAACAGAATCATTATCATGAACTTTTTTTTTTTGGTTTAAGAATAGAGGTTTTTGAATTCCTTTGTGCTGTAGGGCTGGTGGCTGGATTTTAACATGGGGGTTACAGAATATTGATTTATTTTAATGTACTTTATTGAATAACACTGTCAGTAACTCAAACTTCATAGAGCTGAATGACTGCATGACAGTGAAGTGAATTGGAAAGGATGTGTAAGGAATCACTCATAGCTGAATTTGAGATAATGTCATGGTATTTACCAGGAGGGATTGAGGAAGCGTGTGTATAAACCAGGTCACAGTACTCGCTGCCCTTCTTGAGATTTCATCTGTGCACTTTTCAAATACAAATCTCAAGTTTTACTGCTTGAACCAACTTGTGCAATGCTAACAGTGTAGTTTAAAAAATAAAATGTAATACTGTGTCAGTTGTGCACATATGCTGTTACAGTTGTGGAATGTACTACCAATAAATGTTGAAGATTATTGGAGTCATTGATACAAAGCAAGTGATAAATGCTAAAGTTTGTGTAGTTTTAATCTCATTGTGGTAATATCATGTTCTGCTTACAGATAAGTGGGTGCCTCAGCATATAAGTCGACAGTTAGGCAGCCCAGATCTCATCCAGTTAAGTGACACAGACAGGACGCCAACTCCACAGGTCTGAATCAACCTAATCCTTTGTTTCTTATTTGATTCTTGTATGTAATAACATTAAAACATTGGCTTTGAATTGAGGAAACTTTAGTAAACCAACCTTAACTTATGAAGATTCAAGTCTTCTGAGATGTTACGGTGTGTTGACTGGTAAATAGTTACTGACATTGTGGAGGTGCCTCCATCTTATGGGTCAAGCAGTCCAAGAAGGTCCTTTGTGTGTACTTGATGTAATGGCACAGAAATAGAAATGATATAAGGAGAGTTTATACAGTGCATCAAACTTGATGTACAGAGTTTATGTTAACAGTCTGTATTATATAATTCACAGACATGCTTGACAAATTGGGAACAGATTAGTAAAAGCTGTTTGAAGTTCATATAAGAGTTGCCAATTCCACTACAATGTATACTGACATGCCTACAGCGTGAATCAGTTCCAACTGTTCCAACTAATGAAGGAGGGGTGGAGCCTCATACAGAGTCTCCGCATCCCAATGGGAGATCCTTCTCACCAATCTGTGGTTCTGAACCTAAAGGGATGTCACCTGAAGCTTCTAGCACAGCCAGTGACTCACCTACACCAACCAACAGTGTTCAAGAGAGAAACTGGGCTGCAACCACACACTGGCATGGTTTGGGTAAGTTATTGCTTTTGATAAGTTTTTAAAGAGATGTAATCAATTAATCAAGAAAGGAAATATGTTTATAGTATAGTATATCATTTCAGCCTGTTTGTCCACTTTCATTTACTTTCTTTAAAATCTTAATACGTGTTAAATAAGTGTACTGTGTGTATGATTGGTGTTTCATTTTTCTCTACGTCTTTTGTCGCAGAAATTTATTGCTATGGAATATACTGTTGAGTTTGCATGAGTTAAGCCTGAGATGTGTGCAGAAACACTTGTAGGTTTTTATGTATATTATCAGTTATTGTCTGGTTTTAACTGAACTGGGGTAGGTGGACAAATTTTAATGAAGATTCCTGATATAAAATATAAAATGAAAATCTGTTCAATGTTCTTAATTGTTTCATGTGTATATATATGAATGGGCATAGAGATTTTACTAGGCATTCTTCAGGAATACAAATGCACTTGAGGAACTGTGTATTTGAGTGTCATGTCTGTCCTTGTGAATTTATTCTGGGATATCTCCTTTCTTCTGTAGGTTAGCTCTGTTTATGTATTTTTATGGTAACTTCTGATCTGCAGAGCTGCTATAGGCATTTGGTGAGGTTGAAACTGAATGTTGCAGTGTAGTGCTTAGCACTCCAGCTTTAGGAGATATCAGATTTTATTCTTGGCTGTTCGTAAATATTAGGATACACCATTTTTATGGGTCTCTCCATCTTTTATCACCCATAAGCATTCTCTTGTTTAATCATATGTTATAAAGGGAGTTGTCAAAGTATTGCACGGTAGATCAAGACAGTAAGATGCTACTGAATATTCCAGAATTATTCTTTTTGAGTTTATCTGTTCTCACCTATCCTGTTTCAGTTTGTGAGGAGCAGCGACAGTTACTGGGTACTGAAGAGGAATCATCAGATCGCCACAGCAGTGAGGAGGATGTTGAAGGCGATGGGGAAGTATGGACCATTACTGAAGAGCAGAGAGATTATTACAGAGCTCAGTTCAGGTCTCTTCAGCCAGATCCAACAGGACTTATTGCTGGACCTGCAGCTCGACTATTTTTTGAGAAATCACGCTTGCCAGTCCAGGAGCTTCGCAAAATATGGTAGTATAGCGCACTTCAATATGTCATCTTCATTGCAGCATTATGTTTTCTGTGTGCGTACATGCAGTGTAATTTCAGTTCTCAGTTTTAAAATTTAAAATTGGGCTTGGATTTGTTTTACCACGTGTAGTGATAAGTAAAGCTTGAGAGAGTGAGACACCAATACATTGTAAGTTGGTTTAGGTTTAGGTGCACAAATCCAGCCATGTCATGCAATTTGATTATTTAACACTTTCCAGTGATTTGAATTTCTCCTGATATAATGACATGGGCAATAACTGTGTAGTAACTGAAGTAGTAAATGAACATTTTTCTGCAGGCAGCTTGCAGACGTCACCAAAGATGGAGCTCTGTCTCTTGATGAATTCAATACAGCAATGCATTTGGTAGTGTTACGAAAAAACAACATTGACCTACCAGAAACTTTACCTCCCTGTCTGGTTCCACCCCGTCAAAGTCATGTAAATGTTGCACCAGCAGAGCCACCTAGCAGAGAGGAGAGCCCTCCAAGTCTGTCTCCTTCAGGTGGAGAGCCTACATCTCCACCTAGAAGCAAGGAGGTATGGAAGTTAAAAAAAAAAGCCTATTGATTTTATACAACGAAATGTTACATATGATTCCCTGGTTACAGATGTTTTCAGGTTCAAAACTGATGGCCCAAATTCCCAGTACTGGTTCTGATCCTAAACCAAATGTCCTGTCCATATTGTTGCTGCCTGTTTTTGCATAATTCATTGCAGTAATATTTTTTATGGTCTAGAAGTTGGATGAAATGATCACGCCATTGCTTAATCAACACCCCATGAATTAATTTGTGTGAGTGGAGGTATAGTTCCATAGATAGGGTTGAGTGGTCAGCTTCATGGCCTGGCCACTCTACCTGCAGGGAAAGCCTGAAGTACTCACTGAAGGTTGGATGGGCCCCAGAGCTGGTCTGGACTCTTTCAGGAATTAAAAAGATCATTTTCCACCAGGAATTGAACCATATTTCTGCAGTGTTTCGTCCTCTGGCCTAGTCACTATTCTGACTCACCCTTTCCCATGTCCTAAAAGCTGCATAATTTTCCTGCTATGAACAGAATAGATGTCAAGTGTTGCATGAAGGCTGCTGTATGCTTCTGGACCTGAAAATTCACATTCTTTCATTCATGAACTGTACTAGGAGCATATTACATTCAGATATTGTAGGGAACCTTGTAGAAGGCAGCTGCTTGGAAAAGTAAGACAAGTGGGAAGGTAGTGTTGCATTGAGTGGTGGGTTTATAGGTTATAATAATAGTTAATAGTTGTAGTAAGTGGTAGGTAATAGTTACCATAAATTGCCTAGACCATTTTTTTCTATGTTTCTGGTCAGATTCTTATATTTTAATGCCATGCACATTTGGTACTCTGAACTCTCATCTTTTATCATCTTCATGAACAGAAACATTAGAATATTGCTGTTACACCAACATACAAAATCCTGCACATGTAGACACTGCTGGAACATTAATATCTGGTTGTCATAAAGGAATAGAATATTCCTATTCTGTTTTTTGTTTTAAGTGGAACTTGTATAACATTTGTTTCAGTGGACCAAATTTGTAGACTCGCCGACTAGTTCAGTGTCTTCTCCAGGCCCAAAGCCAGTTAACTTTGATTTCCATAAGTCAGCAGTGGAACAGGTATGTTTTCAATTTTTTTGTTTGCCTCTTCTTCAATAGTGCATTGAATCACAGGTATGATTAAGCTGTGTTGCTTTTTTAATTAGGATCCAAAGATCTTGCATCCTGTACCATTGCGCCTGACTCCAGAATCCCAAGGGCTACCTCCTCCAGAGGATGAACCTTGCCGATCACCACGCAGGCTAACAGAACCTCAGATACCGTATGAACAACTAAGTGAAGGTGGAAGTCCCAAGAAAGCCACAACGTTGGACAACAATGTAACAGCAACATCAGACATTAGACCAATTCAACGACCACAACCAAAGAAACCAGCAGGTGTGTAATGAATAGGTTCTCATATTTGCTTACATGATTTATTTGGAAAAATGACATGCTTATGGAATGTTTCTGTTATCTGCATTGTTTCATTAACATCATAATTTAGTAAAATACAGATCGCAAATTTCAATCACTGTATATGATCATATACAGAACAGATAGAAGTCAAAAACGGTATTAAAGAGGGAGACCCCCTATCAACAGTACTATTCTGCACTGTAATGGAGTCGCTGATGAAAAAATTAGAGATAAGAGGAAATATAACAACACGCTTGAAACAAGTTTGTGTCTATGCGGACGATGTTGTGTTGGTAACAAGAACCATACAGACTAACAAATACATTCCAGAAGCTAAAGCAGGAGGCAGAGAACTATGGATTAGCAGTAAATCAAAACAAAACAAAATACATGAGGCATTCAAGAACACAAACCTATGGGAAGGACATTGAAATAGAAACAGAAGGAATGAAAATTGAGGAAGTAAACAATGTTAAATACCTTGGAACAATAGTAACTAAGGATAATCTGATTGAAGAAGAAATAAAAGAAAGAACTGCAGCCGGTAATCGAGCCTTCGTCGCGAACAAAAGGTATTCCAAAGCAAACTG
>Ga0123357_10000406_pt1 | contig 40984 bp, 34 predicted proteins | sample TergutEmb28metaG_FD_89873 | JGI IMG/M metagenome (GOLD analysis project Ga0123357, IMG submission 89873) | Embiratermes neotenicus P4 segment gut microbial communities from Petit-Saut dam, French Guiana - Emb289 P4 | ecosystem: Host-associated > Arthropoda: Insects > Digestive system > Gut ...
TCTACCGGCGGCACATCCACCGGCAACTCTCGATTCTTGACGGTGAGGCCCCCGCCATCAACCCGGCCAAACCGGGACAACAACAAGGGGTGAGGCCTCCGGCCTCACCCCATAGTGTCTAGGACGACGGAAAGCACTTACCCGTCGTCCTGGCCGGATGGACCCATTTTCGCGGTGACCCCACCCGGAGCTAACCCGGCATAACTTCTGCGTTCTTGGGGTGTTAGCCAGGATTGTACGGGTCACCTCCGATTCCGGGCCGGTTTCATGTAGGTAGGGCGTACAACACTTCGGTTGGACGTCCTTCTAGCCGAGGTTTTGCCGGGTTAACTAACTCACGACTGGCGGCGCCGTTGGGATGCGCCATTCCAGGCCCGTCATATTTGGCGCCCACCCCGCAGGCTTGAAATCTGAGCGGGTTCCGCCGCGAGGTAGGCCCCTTGGCGAACACCTGTCAAGAGTGATGCTAGGTAGCCGGCATAGCTGAGGGTTATCCACAGCCCAAGCCGGTTTCCCTGACACAGGTGACGCCAGTAGTGCATTCTTAGCTGATGGATATGACAACTGATATCCAACTGGCTGGCGACATCAACTGGCGCAACCACGACCGATTTGGCTACCAGAGACTGACGCGCGCTGTGTACGGACGGTTACCTGACCTTAGCGCAATGACACAGTGGCAGGCACAGCGCACCAGGTTCTTGGCCCACACGCGGGCGGTGATGGCCACACTTCAAGGTCATGACGCCGTGCTGTACGGTGTGACGGCGCTGCAAGTATTGCAGGTCCCCTTACCTGTCAGTCTGCAAGATTGGGACCGTTGCCATGTGCTCGTCCCTGCGGAGGTGCGTCGCCCCGAGCGCCGGGGCGTCGTGGCGCATTCCACGCAGGAGAGGTCAGCCGCGTGGGCCACCCGGGAAGGGCTGCCCGTCCTTCACCCAGTCGACCATTGGCTTCAGCTTCGGGGAACTGACGACGAACTCGTGGAAGTGGCGGATGGCCTGGTACGTCGCCAGCACCCTCTGATCAAGATCGACGACTTCCGCCAGCGCCTAGATGACCTGTCCGGCAGGGCAGGAGTCCAGACTGGTCGACGTCTGTTAAAAATGGTGATCCCCGGCACGGATTCGCTTTATGAGACCAGAACGCGTTTACTCATTGTCCATGCCGGGTTGCCAACACCTGTCGTCAACTATCGCGTCATGTGCCGATCAGGCGTCGTCTACTTGCTTGACATGGCCTATCCCTTTGAGAAAGTTGCTGTCGAATACGACGGCGCCGGCCATGTTGGCAACCGAACCCAGATGGAAAACGACGCACAGCGCCGACGGGACCTTCAAGACGAAGGCTGGTTGATCATCACCGTCACCGCGCAGGACATGGGAGACCCAGCGCCGTTCATCCGTTCCCTTGAAGAGGCCCTGATCCTGCGTCGTGCCATGAGGTAAGTCGGCAATACCTCAGCATTTGGGAACCACTGGCCAGTAATGCCCGGGTAGCCTCCGATTCCGGACGGGTTTCATGTAGGTAGGCCGTACAAAAGTTCGGTTGAGCGTCGTCTTGGCCGGGTTATTGCCGGGTTAACTCACGAGCTACGGTCCTACCGAGGCCTTGCCTCCTGGCGTCGTCCTGCAGGTCACGTATCCACTCATTCGACGCCTATGAGCACCGGCTCTGGATCAAGCGCGACACCGAACATGGCCTGGACGCCTGCCTGGACGTCGCGAGCCAGGGCGACGATGTCGGCCGCCATCGCGCCGCCCTGGTTCGTCAGTGCCAGCACATGCTTGGACGACAACCTGGCCGGGCCGTGGCCGTAACCCTTGCCGAAACCGGCCCGATCGATCAGCCACGCGGCGGACGTTTTGACGCGTCCATCCGGTTGCGGGAAGCGCGGGGCGTCCGACGGCAACCCCGAAGCGGTGGCCTCGTCCATAATCGGGTTTGTAAAGAACGAACCGGCGCTGTGGGTATCCGGGTCGGCCGGATCGATCACCATGCCCTTGCTGCGACGCAGACCCAAGACGGCATCGCGGACGTCCCCCAGTGGCACCCTCGCCCCCAGTTCGACGTCAAGAGCCTTGGCCAACTCGCCATAGGCGATTGGCGCGCTGAGTGAGCTTTCCGGCAGCTCGAACAACACTGACAGCACCACGTACCGCCCCGTCGCCTCGCCTGGACGTCTTGACCGCTTGAACACCGAATCGCGGTAGGCGAACCCGCATTCAGGTGCCGACAAGGTGATTTGCTTGTTCTCATGACGGTCCCAGACGCGCACCGCCTGCACCACCTGGGCGATCTCGGCCCCATAGGCACCAACGTTTTGGACGGGCGCCGCCCCCACCAGCCCGGGAATACCCGACAGCGCCTCCAGCCCCGCCAACCCCTGGTCGATAGACCAGGTAACCAGGTCGTCCAGCCGCGCCCCGGCCCACACCCAGCCCGTGCCAACTGTCCCACCCGCGATACGAACCACCGTGCCGGGGAATCCGCCGTCCCCAATCAGGACGTTCGACCCGCCCGACAGAACGAACAACGGCTGGTGGGATGCGTCCGCCGAGCGCACTGCATCGATCAGTTCGTCAGCGGTTGACACTTCGACCAGCGTCCCAGCCGGGCCGCCAACGCCAAACGTCGTGAAGTCAGCCAATCGTTGCATGCTCCTTAGCCTAATCGACCACGTCGGGGGAAGGAGCGCCGCCGGAGAAGCCCGGCTACCCACCAGCTAGGCTTGACGCATGAACATTGGCATTGATATTGGCGGGTCCGGCATCAAGGGTGCGCTGGTCGATCTGACGACCGGCGAGTTCGCCTCTGAGCGTCTGCGCATCCCGACGCCCAAGAAATCGACGCCCGAAAACTGCGCCAAGGTCATCGCCCGTATCCTCAAGAAACTGGCCCCTGGCGCGTCCGACCTGAGTATCGGCATCACGGTGCCGGCACCCGTCGTCCACGGCCTCGTGCCGATGATCGCCAACCTTGACCAGGGCTGGCACAACCTGAAGGCCGAGGAGTTTCTGGCCACCCAGCTGGGGCGCCCCATCACCTTGATCAACGACGCCGACGCGGCTGGCATCGGCGAGGTGTATTACGGTGCCGCCAAAGGGACGCCGGGCGTCATCGTGCTGACGACGCTGGGCACCGGTATCGGGTCGGCCGTCATCAACAACGGCCAACTGCTGCCGAACACGGAGTTCGGGCATATCGAGGTGGACGGGTACGATGCCGAATCCCGCGCGTCGGCGGGCGTCCGCGAGCGGGAGAATCTGACATACCCGCAGTGGGCCAAGCGCCTCGACCGCTACTATCAAACCCTCGAGCGAACCTTGTGGCCCGACCTGTTCGTCGTCGGCGGCGGCGTCAGCAAAAACCACGAGCAGTTCTTGCCGTTATTGCACTTGAAGACCCCGATCATCCCGGCAACCCTGCGCAACCGCGCCGGCATCGTCGGCGCCGCCTGGGCAGCCGCCAACCAGTAGCCACACAGCCGAAAGTCCCCACCATGAGCACTGAAGACCGCGACCCACAGCCGACACCACACCCCAGCTCGGTCGAACAGCCCGTCAACGCCGGGGCGAGGCTCAACTGGCTGCGGGCTGGCGTCCTGGGTGCCAACGACGGCATCGTCTCTGTATCGGGCCTGGTGATCGGTGTCGCCGCCGCCGGGGCGGGGCAGGGAGCTCTGTTCACGGCTGGCATGGCTGGCTTGGCCGCCGGGGCCTTGTCAATGGCGGCTGGCGAGTACGTCTCGGTCAGCACGCAGCGGGACACCGAATCGGCCCTACTGGCCAAAGAGCGCTGGGAACTGGAAACCTACCCCGCCGAGGAACTCGATGAGTTGGCCGGTTTCTATGTCGAAAAGGGCCTAACGCCTGACCTGGCCCATACTGTCGCCGAGCAACTGACGGCCCACGACGCGTTGGCGATTCACGCCGAGATCGAGCTCAAAATCGATCAAGAGGATTTGACCAACCCCTGGCAAGCGGCGGCCGCGTCAATGGCGTCGTTCATCGTCGGCTCGATTCTGCCGCTGCTAACCATTCTGCTGGTGCCCGGGGCGGCCCGCATACCAGCGACCGTCGCCGCCGTCACGTTGGCCTTGTTCCTGACGGGCTGGGTCAGCGCCAAACTCGGCAACGCCAACCCCCTCAAAGCGGTGCTGCGCAACGTCGGCGGCGGCTTGCTGGCCATGGCGATCACCTACGGCATAGGCGCCCTGGTCGGCACGCAGATAGGCTGATCTGGCCCGTTCGGCAGTATCGTGTTGGCGGCGTGATCCAGCCGGCCTGCCAGCCTGATGTTGGGTGGAAGCCGGTTTGAGCTGGCGACGGCGCAGGTGCCTACCCCACCCAGACCGCGCGCCGAGTACGGCGTCGTTCGTCGCTTCGCTCCTCGAAACCTTCCTTGGTCTCGGCAGACGAGCAAGCTCGTCTGCTCTCGACCCGCGTCGGTTGGTGTGCTCGGGACCGGCTGGAGCCCGCCGCTTTAGAAACACTCATTGGCTGATTTCAGCCTATTGACGACCCCAGAATTGGCGTTCCACCACCCGGGAGGCCCGTCGCATGCCTTTGGCCAGGTCTGACCACAGACTGGACGCTTCCGCTTTGCCGTAGCCCAACAGCACGGCCACGGCGGCAATGTCCCTGGCGGCGGAGGGTAGGGCGTCGCTGGCCCGTCCTCGCGTCAGGACGATGGCATCGCGAATACGGGAGACGAACTGCCAGGTTTGGCTTAAGGTCTCGGCGTCCGACGGTGTCATGAGACCCGCCTCCGATATGGCTCGCAATGCCTCCAACGTGCCGGTGACCTGAAGCGACGGGACCTCGCTGGCATGGCGAAGTTGCATCAACTGCACGGTCCATTCGATGTCCACCAGCCCGCCCTGGCCGTGCTTTAGGTTGATGTTGCCCCGAGTTGAGGCATGCTCCCGGTCGAGGCGCACCTTCAGCATGCGGATAGCCTGAACGTCCTCGTCACTGAGCCCACCGACCGGCCAGCGCAGGTGGGCGATGCCGTCCAGCAGAGCCCTGGTCAGGGCTGCGTCGCCAGCCCCAGAGGATGCCCGCACCAGCGATTGGGCCTCCCACGTCCACGACCATCGCCCGTAGTACGACAGGTACGAGCTGACCGTGCGCACGAGCGGCCCGTCCTTGCCCTCGGGGCGCAGGCGCACGTCGATCTCCAACACCGGGTCGGGCCCGGGCAGGTGCAACCAGCCGCGCAGTGCGGTAATGGCCTCGGCGCCGGCAGCCAGTGTCCGATCAGATGCGTCATCCGGGGCGACGAACAACGCGTCGGCGTCCGAAGCGAAGCTAAGTTCGCGTCCGCCCCAGCGGCCCATCGCGACGACCCCCAGCGGCGGGGCGGCCGGGTTGGTCCGGGCCGCCAGCGTCAGGCCGGCCTCTAGCGTCGCGGCGGTGACATCGCTGAGGGCGGCACCCAAGGCTTCGACATCCAACCGCCCCAGCACCACGGCAATGGCCAACCTCGCCAATTCGTGACGCCGCGCTGCCCGAAGCGACTGAGCGGCCTCGGTGACGTCGCTGTGACGGCGCACCGTCGCGGTGAAAGTGGCGACCAAGTCGGTGGCGGTGCGGGCACGGAGCCCGTCGGCATCCTCACGAAGCAGGCCGACGCTGGGCGGGTCGCGCCGCAAGAGGTCAACCACGTAACGCGACGACGCCAGCACCCGGGCCAGGTTTTCGGCGGTGCCCGACTCGTCCCTCAACGCATTGAGGTACCACGGGCTGTGACCCAGGGCCTCGCTGCCCTGCCTGAATGCCAACAGGCCGGCATCCGGATTGGCGCCGTCAGCCAGCCAGCCCAGCATGGCGGGCATCAGGTGACGGGTGATCTCCGCCGTCCGGCTGACGCCCTGCGTAAGCGACGCGATGTGGCGCAGTGCGGCCGTCGGATCGGCGAAACCAAGCGCCGCCAATCGCTGCTCGGCGGCGGTAGAACTGAGCCTCAACGCACCAGACGGCACTTTGGCGACGGCCTCCAACAGCGGCGAGTAAAACACCCGCTGCTGCAGACGTTGCACCCGTCCGGCCGTCTGACGCCAGTTGGCCCACAACGCGTCCCCGGACTCGCCGCCCGGCATTGACCGGGCAAGACGCCGCAGTTCGCCGGCGTCTTCGGGCATCAGATGGGTGCGGCGCAGTCGGAACAACTGCTGCCGGTGCTCCAAAAGCCGCTCAAATCGGTAGGCTGCGTCGAGTTCGGCGGCGTCCTCAGCCGAAATGTAGTTGTGCTCGGTCAGCGCGGCCAAGGCATCCAACGTGGCTGGCAGGCGGATGGCCTCGTCGCCGCGCCCGTGAACCAGTTGCAGGATTTGGACGCTGAACTCGATATCGCGCAGACCCCCGGCGCCCAGTTTGATTTCACGATCGGCCTGGTCGCGCGGTATCAGTGAGACGACGCGGCGACGCATCGCCCGAGACTCGGTGACGAAGCCCTCGTGGCCGCCGGCGGCCCACACCAGTGGGCTGACGAGATCACAAAATGCCTGGCCAAGTGCCATATCGCCAGCCATCGGGCGGGCCTTCATCATGGCCTGGAACTCCCAGATGGCGGCGCCCGGCTTGGTGCTGTCCGCTGCACCATGACCGTTGCCGTAGTAGGCCGCCATGGCCGCCAGTGTGCGGGCCAGTGGCCCGGCGTTACCCTCGGGGCGCAGTGCTGCGTCAATCGACCAGATCGTTCCGGCGGCTGTGTTCGCCGAGGTCAGCCGCATCAAGGCGGCGGCGATGTCGGTGCCCAGGTGGACGGCTTGCTCGGGGGTTGTCGCGTCGTCGGCCGGCTCGGCGATGTAGAGCACGTCGACGTCGGACAGGTAGTTGAGCTCGCGCGCCCCGCATTTGCCCAGTGCCACGACGGCCAAGCGCACGTGCTCGGCGCCGTCGACTTGGCCACGAGCCATGGCCAACGCCACTTCGACTACCGCGTCCGCCAAGTCTGTGAGTTCGCGAGCGATGGACGGCAGGGCTGCCGCCGGGTCGCAGGAGGTCAGGTCGCGCGCGGCGATGCGCGCCAGTTGCGTGCGGTTTGCAATGCGCAGGGCGGCAGCGGCCGTACCCTGTGGGTCGGCCAGCGCTGCCGGGGCGTCGGCCGTCTTCTCGATCGGCGCCCGACCGATGACCGGTAGTACGGCATTCCACAGATCTAGCCGCAACTGCCCGGATAAGTGAGGCACCAGCTCGCCCGGTTCGCGCAACGGATCGAGTGCTTCGGTGTGTAGGACGAGGTGTCGCCCGAGCGGCCGAGACCCGCCCATGACGGCGGCCACCCGGGCCAGCCAGCGCTCATCGGCTGCCACATCGGGCAGGGTGGCGATGCCCAGCTCAGCCAGTCGTGACAGTGCGAAATCGGGGTCGGCGACCATGGCGCTGGCTTCCCCCAGACGCCGTAACTCCGCCTCGGAAAAGCCACGGCTAAGCAATTCGACGACGGTGTCGGAGGAGTGGGTCGAAAAACCCCGACGGGCAAGCTCGACCGCCAAACCTCGCCGTCGCGCCTCGTCCATCCTTCAAGCCTAACTGAGACGCTTCCAGCGGTTAACCTTACAACTGGCGACGGGCGGCGCCCTTGTCGGCGCTTTGGGCCAGCATGGCGAAGATCTTCAACGAGTTGGAGACGACGCGGTCGCGGTGAGCCGGCTTCCAGCCGAGCTTGTCTTGCTCGGCGCGGCGAACGGCCAATTCGTCGTCCGAGACCTGCACATCGATGCTCCGGTTCGGGATGTCGATAGCAATGATGTCGCCGTCCCGGATCAAGCCGATGGCCCCGCCTTGGGCCGCCTCGGGTGAGATGTGGCCCAGCGACAGCCCGGACGACCCGCCGGAGAAACGCCCGTCCGTGATCAGCGCGCACTTGGGGCCCAGCCCCACACCCTTCAGGTAGCTCGTCGGGTACAGCATTTCCTGCATGCCGGGCCCACCCTGCGGGCCCTCGTAGCGCACCACGACGACGTCGCCGGCGACGATCTTGCCGCCTAGGATCAGTTCGACAGCCTCTTCCTGCGACTCGGCAACCTTGGCCGGCCCAGCGAAAGTGAACTGGTCGGCAGGCACGCCGGCGGTCTTGACGATCGCCCCGTCCAGAGCAATGTTGCCCTTCAACACACCAAGCCCGCCGTCGATTGTGTAGGCGTGGGCGATGTCGTGGATAGCACCGTGCTCGGCGTCGGTGTCCAGCGTGTCAAAGGTGTTGGATGTCGAGAAGGCCTGGGTTGTTCGGACACCGCCGGGGGCCGCCAAGTACAGCGTCTTGGCGGTGTCGATCGCCTTGCCGCCGCGGACATCCCAATCGTCCAACCACTTGCCCAGGGACGGCGAATGGACGGCGTGAGCAGTCTCGTCGAGCAGCCCGCCCCGGTGCAATTCACCTAGTAAAGCAGGTATTCCGCCGGCGCGATGGACGTCCTCCAGGTAGATGTCGTGGGTGTTCGGCGCCACCTTGCAGATGCAAGGGACGTGCCGCGAGATGGCGTCGATGTCGTCCATGGTGAAGTCGACGCCCGCCTCCTGGGCGGCGGCCAGAATGTGCAGGACGGTGTTGGTCGACCCGCCCATCGCGATATCCAGCGTCATGGCGTTGGAGAAAGCCCCGCGGGTAGCGATGCTGCGCGGCAGGACGGAATCGTCCCCGTCCTGGTAGTACCGCTTGCACAGATCGACAATGAGTGCCCCGGCCTTGTCGAACAGCGCCTTGCGGGCGGCATTGGTCGACACCAGCGTGCCATTGCCCGGCAAGCCCAAGCCCAGCGCCTCGACTAGGCAGTTCATCGAGTTGGCCGTGAACATGCCTGAGCACGACCCACAGGTCGGGCAGGCTGTGGCCTCAGCCTCGGCCAGTTCGGCGTCGTCCACATTCGGGTCGACGGACATGATCATCGCATCAATCAGGTCAAGACGGGTGACCTTGCCGTCCTTGCCCTGCAGGTGTGCGCGTCCGGCCTCCATCGGGCCGCCGCTGACAAACACAGTCGGGATATTCAAACGCAGTGACGCCAGCAGCATGCCCGGGGTGATCTTGTCGCAGTTGCTGATGCACACCATTGCGTCAGCTTTGTGGGCCTGCACCATGTACTCGCAGGCGTCGGCGATGATCTCGCGGCTGGGCAGGGAGTACAGCATGCCGGTATGGCCCATCGCGATACCGTCATCAATGGCGATGGTGTTGAACTCGAACGCCAGACCGCCCGCCGCCTCAATGGCGTCCTTAACCCAGCGGCCGACCTCGGCTAGGAACATATGCCCAGGGACGAACTCGGTGAAGCTGTTGGCGATGGCGATGACGGGTTTGCGGGCACGGATGTCCTCGTCCGTCATGCCCAGTGCCCGCCAAAGGGCCCGGGCCCCAGCGAATTGACGCCCGTCCAGCGTCGTGCGTGAAGGCATATCATGTGCAGTAGTCATGGGTTCAACGCTAGCCCAGTTGACGGGCAAGGCCGTAGGCGTCCCGCCAGGTGTCTAATAGTCTCACCTGGTTGATAATTGTTAATAACAGCCTTAAGCTGGTTGCCATGTTGAGCGCAGAATTGGGAACCACCCTGGAGAAGTATGTTGGCGACTTGGTGGCTCACGGGCGTTACGGATCGAAGAGCGAAGTGCTCCGCGAAGGTGTGCGTCTTGTTCAAGATCGCGAAGAACAGCGCGCCTGGCTTGCCTCGCAACTCGACAAGGCCCTTGCTGCGTCACGGACGGACGACGGCACCCCCGCAGATCAAGTGTTCGACCGCCTCGAGCGCAAGTATGAGGCGATGGCGCAAGCCTGATGCTTGTCACCATACTGCCTGTCGCGGCGCACGACATGGAGTCAATCGGTGACTACATCGCGAAAGACAATCCGTGGCGAGCGGTCAGCTTCGTCCAAGAACTGAGAAAAGCCACCGCTGTCCTGGGCGACTTCCCAGAGGCATTCCCGCTGGTTCCCGATTTCGAGGATGACGGCATCAGAATGCACACACATGGTCGCTACGTCATCTACTACCGCTACATTGAGGCTTCGAAGCGCGTTGTTGTTCTCAGGGTTCTCCACGGCGCCCAGGACAGACAAGCCAACTTGTAGGAATCAAACCCACGCGCCGTCAGGCTCAACTACCCGGGCCGGCGTCCCCGACGTTGTGGATTGATGGCCTTGGCAACGATCTCGTCCGCCAGTGCGGTCGAGTTGGTTCTCCCCAATCGAACGACCGGCGACCAAGATGGAACGCTTGCATATGTCAGCAGATGCATGGAGGTACCATGACAACAATCCGGCGCGACCCGGCAGCAGAAGACCACACAATCTGGACAGCCGTCGCCCCGGACTTGGTCTTCACTGTCCGCACAAACGCCATCACCCCACCCCAGACGGCCCATCCGTTAGTGTCGCCCCAGACCCCAAAAACCAGACATCTCACCTTGTCACCGCGATACAACTCGCGAAACCAGCCAAACATGGCCCAAGTCAGATCTCAAGACGAAATAGTGACGGCGCACAGCCAAGCAGAGCCCTTTTCATGACATGACCGCGCCCAATCGTGCGGACGGATTCCGGACGGATTCCGGACGCGACGTTTGGGTGAGGTTTTGCACTTGCAGGCACCGGTTCCTTGGCGCAGGAGCAGCAAATGGGGCCCAATCGCGGCCTCCGTCACCGGCTTGGGGACTGCCGCCGAAACCGGGCGAGCGAATACAGACCCTGACTCCTGATGCTATGCTGGCCACGTTGGCCTGACGAGGGCATGCTGGGGCCTGCCAGCCCGGTCAACAACCACCAAGGAGAAGGTGCCATGAGGGTTGAGGTAACCCACCTGACTAAGCGCTTTGGTCGTCTGAAGGCGGTGGACGACCTGAGCTTCACGGTCGAGCCCGGCCGCATCACCGGGTTTCTCGGCCCGAACGGAGCGGGCAAGACGACAACGTTGCGGGCGGCCCTGCAACTTGTAAAGGCCACATCGGGCGCGGTGACGTTCGAGGGCCAGCAGTATTCCGAAATCAAGCATCCGATGCGCCTGATCGGCGCTGGGCTGGAAGCGTCCAGTTTCTATCCCGGACGCAGTGCCCTCGACCATCTGCGGACGATTGCACCCCTGGTGGGGGTCAACACCTCGCGGTGTCGCGTGGTACTGGACTTGGTCGGGCTCGGCAATGTGATGCACAAGCCGGTGGGGCAGTTCTCTTTGGGCATGAGGGGACGGCTGGAGCTGGCGGTCACGCTGTTGGGCAAGCCAAGGGTGCTGTTGCTGGACGAGCCAAACAACGGGCTGGACCCAGAAGGCATTGCCTGGATGAGAACCCTGTTGCGCGATCTGGCCGATCAGGGCGTGGCAGTGTTGATCTCTTCCCATGTGCTATCGGAGGTGGAGCAAACGGTCGACGATGTGGTGATCATCGCCCAAGGGCGGCTGGTTCGCTCGTCATCGCTTGAACAGTCGGCGGCGCTGGCACGCACCCGCACGGTGGTGACACCTGCCAGACCGACGGCTTTCCGCACTCTGGCCGATAGCCAAAACTGGCGGTACAGCATCACCCAAGGCGGCTTCGAGGTCGAGAACACGGCGGCCGCCGAGGTCGGCCATGCGGCATTCATCGCCGGTATCGAGTTGCACCAACTCCGCAGTGATCACAACACATTGGAACAGATGTTCCTTGAGATGACTGAATCGGCGGGAGCAATCTCATGATCGCGATCATTTTGACGGAGTTGCGAAAGCTCACGACGACCAAGGTCTGGTGGGTCATGTTGCTGATCGCGTTCGCATACGTCGCGCTGGCCGATGGTGCGCTGGTTTGGGCCGCGCACGCGGCCGACTCGCTGAACATGGGTGCCGGCCAGGCGATGCCGATGCCGACGGGTGCCGACTTGGCCCGCATGGTTTACGCGGCGGGGCCCGCCTTCGGTTACGTCTTTCCCGCTCTTCTGGGCGCCATGATGATGAGTTCGGAATATCGCCACCGGACGATCACGCCGACATTCCTGGCCGAGCCGCACCGGGGTCGCGTCCTTCTAGGAAAGCTGGTCGCGATGGTGCCTTTTGGCGTCGCCATTGGCGCTGCCGTGGTCGCCGCGAGCGTTTTGGCGGGTGGCGGGATGCTGTACCTGTTTGGCTTACCAACCGGTCTTGGCGACTGGTCGACCCAGGAGTTCTTCCTGCGCACGATAGTGTCGATGACGGTTTGGGGGCTGGTCGGGGTAGGCCTGGGGGCGCTGCTGAAGCATCAGGTCGCCGCGATCGTCGCGTTGCTCGGCTTCACCCAGTTCCTAGAGCCGATCCTGCGAACGCTGCCCATGTTCACCGGCAACAGTTATCCCTGGCTCAACTACCTGCCGGGCGCCGTAGGGGACGCCATCAACGGTTCCAGCCTGTACTCCTTCATGACGACCACCCCGGCAGCGCCGCTGTCGTTTGAGTGGGCACTGCTGGTGCTGATCGGGTACGCCGCGCTGTTCAGCCTGGTGGGGTACTTCACGACTATCCGCCGCGACGTCAGTTGACCCGCCTGGCATACTCATTATCACCGACCCAGTTCAGGGCGGGTTCTTCATTGCCCTGGTTCCGATCGTCTTGTCCTAATGATTAGGACATAAGGACACGTCATGGATACCATCTTCTTACCGCCCCGGTTGGGGGCACACGATGACACAGTGATTGAAGAGATCGATGAGATGCGTGCCGCTCTCTCGCACGTCCTGCGCGCGCCTCGTCGCTGGCAGGGCACCATGCGGCGGTCGGCCCAGGCCAGTATCGCACCGGTCCTATTTATGTGACTGACGAACACGGAGTCGTCTATTCGGCGCCAGAGGCTGGGTCTGTTCCCGACTTGATGTCCGCCCTTGTCCGGCAGCCCACGGACCCGGGGATGCATCCGCTTGTCAACGCTGCGATGGCGCATTTGAACCTCGTGATGATCCACCCTTTCCGCGACGGTAATGGGCGCCTGGGCAGGGCTCTCCAGACGTTGGTGTTGGCGATGGACCACAGGCTTGAGCCGCAGTTCTCCAGTATTGAGGAATGGCTGGGCGCCAACATCGCAGACTACTACTCGGTCCTGGCACTGACCGGGGCTGGCGCCTGGCACCCTGATCGCGACACCAGCATGTGGATCAGGTTCAACCTCCGGGCGCACCACATGCAGGCCCAGACTGTGCAGCGACGCTTCGCCGAAGCCAACCAGCACTGGGGCTTCATCGACGACCTCATCGAGAGTCACGGACTCCCGGAACGAGTCGGATCTGCCCTGTTCGATGCCATTGTGGGCTTTCGGGTGACGAGGCCGCATTACCGCCCCCAGAATGGTATGGCATCGGCCGCCAAGCCGGCATACGTCGTGTCCATGCTGTCCTTGCGGTCGCGCCCATTCCGGGAAAACTCGTTCAAGAAATAGTCCTCGAGGTCCGCGCCGGAGATGATGATGTCCGATTGATACACAGACAACACCGGGTTACCAGCGCGACAAGGCAGGCTAACCAAATAGCGGTGCGAAAACAGCGGAATCATCTGGGGGACGTCGCCCAGGTATTGCCTAGCAACAACCAATGCATTGGCGTCTTCGGCAGGACGATGCCCCCATTCGGGCAGCCATAAGTCGTTGTTGGCGACATCGAACAACAGCCCGTCAACCGGCCAGTCGAGCGCGGCACGGATTCGCGCAATATTGTCGTGCGACTGATCAGCCCAGTCAAGAAACCCCTCGCCGATCAGAGTCAGATTACTGTACAGGGCAACTAAATCTGGCGGAAAGTGAAGGCCAAACGATTCCTGCGCCGCGTCCATCTGAGAACTCGTCAGGGGCGGGCCGAAATCCAGGTGCGCTGCGCGCAATGACATCGCAATGGTGTCGATATCAAGTACCACAAGCGGCCATTCTACGTGAGCCAAAGAATGACTCGCCGAAAAGACGCTATAATTATGTACATGATAACCATGCCTATCGCCGAAGCGCGAGCGCAGTTCTCACAGATTGTTGACGAATCCGTCGCCACCCACCAGCGCGTCGAGGTAACGAAGAACGGGCGCCGGGCGGTGGTTCTACTCTCCGCCGACGACTATGACGAACTGACTGAAACATTGGACATCTTGTCTGACGCCGATCTGGTGCAACAGATCGCAGATGCCCAAAAACAGATGGCAGCGGGTGAATGGTACGACGAGGCTGACGTGCGGGCGGCCATGCGCGAGGCCGGCCGTGGCTGAAGAGCCAAACGCCCGTCACTGCAGTGTCCGCCTGTCCCGCCAGGCCAAACGAGCGCTGACGACTGATCTTCCGGAATCCGTGGCGGCTGCCTGCTTCGAGTTCGTCTACGGCGCATTGGCGGACAACCCAAAGCGCGTCGGCAAGCAGTTGCGTGCTCCGTTCTGGCCAAAGTTTGCAGCACGCCGGGGCGAGTTCCGGGTCATTTTCGACATCGTGGACGACATACTCGTCGTCCAAGTGGTAGTCATCGAGCACCGGCGAGACGTTTACCGTCCCCGTCCATAACTAGCGACCACTCAAGCCTCGGCCACGTTCAGCGCGGCGACCGCCCGGGCTCGCACCTCATGGTCGACGCCTGACTGCTTGGGCGACGTCACCCTGATGGTAAAGACCATCTGCTTGGTGTCGAAGGACGTCAGACCCAAAAAGACGGGTGGACGCAGCATTTTGTCGTGCCAGGTGGGGTCGTCCTCAAGCTCGTCCGCCACCTGCCGAAGTGTGGATGTCACCTGCTCGGGGTCACTGCTGGCAGGCACGGTGATGGCAACGTCCGTCGTCAGCCAGCCCTGCGACTGGTTGCCCAGCGTCGTGATCTCGCCGTGACGGACGTACCAGACCTCGCCGTCCGCGCCCTGCAGGCGGGTGACGCGCGAGCCGATTTCCTGGACGACGCCGCGCACACCACCGGCATCGATGGTGTCGCCGATGCTGTACTGCCCCTCGAAAACCATGAACATGCCGGCGATCAGGTCCTTGATCAGCGACTGCGCGCCCAAGCCAAGGATCACGCCGGTGACGCCCGCAGAAGTCAGGAACGGCGTCAGGTTGATTCCCAACTCGCTGAACACCGTCAGCGCGATGATGATGCCGACGACCCAGTTGACAACCAGGCACAGCACACGGGTGAGCGTGTCGGAGCGGTTCGCGGCGCGCTCTTCTGGGGACGCACCGCTGGCCGCCAACACCGTGACAGCGCGGGCGCTGTGCTTGCGCTTGGCACCCGGCACCGTCACCTCGTACAGGCGACGCGACGATGCCCGGACGGCCCGCCGGATCGCCCGGACGGCGATGAATCGCACAACCAAACCGGCGGCGACGATGACAAGGATGTGCCAGGTGACGTCGACCCAGTGCATACTCAACCACTTTTCCACAACTCCATCTTGCCAGGTGGGCGAGCTATGGACTGACGGCTAGGTCAACTGTCAGATCTGGCAGGGCCGACAGGGCGTATAGCGGCAGATCGACCAGCGTGCCGTGGCTTGCGTATGGCGCCAGGGACGCCCGGACGGACAGCGCCGGGGCGTACTTCTCGTTGTAGACGGCGAGACTCTTTGCTTTGAGGTTTCGATTGGCCTTGACTTCAACGGGGACGATGTCCTGCTTGCGCTGGACAACGAAATCAACCTCAGCTGTGCCACCGTCATTCGCCCAATAATTGGGAACGCGCGCGAAAGCGTCCAGCAGTTGCATCGCGGCGTACTGTTCGGTCATGGCGCCGCGGAGCTCCGTGAACGCCTGGTTGCCATTGATGATGACGGACGGGTCCAGCTGCCCAAGCGCACCGAGCAGACCCACGTCAGCCAAATACAGCTTGAACATGGTCGTCTCCACATAACCAGCTAGTGGCAACCGCGGCACCGAAACTTGCGCCACGCGCATCACGACGCCCGCCTGCTGAAGCCACTCGATGGCCGCGCCATGCGTCCGTCCCCGCGCCCCCGGGCCCAGCTCGCCATAAGTGAAGCGAGCCTGCGGCTTGGCCAGCTGACGCGGGATCGACGCCCAGACCGCCCTGATGCGGGGCACTTCGTCAGGCGGCGCATGCTTTGAGAAATCCCGGTCGTAGGCATTCAGAATGTCCTGCTGAACCAGCCGGGCTTCCGCGTAGTCACCGTTCTCGGCGAACCGTGCCACCACCTCGGGCATACCGCCGACGAACAAATAGTCGCGCAGGGCGCCGACCAATCGATTGTGGAACGGCGCCAAAAGCGTCCAGTCGCGGGTCTTGAGAGCGTCCGCCAGCGCAGGCTGACGGTCGGCCAAGAACTCGTCGAACGACAACGGGTTGACGGGAATGAAATTGACCTTGCCAACCGGAAAGGACGAGTCTTTTTGCAGCGCCACGCCCAACAGCGACCCGGCACACGCGATGTGGTATTCGTTAGCCCGCTCGTTGAAGTACTTCAGCGACGTCAGCGCCGCCGGGCAGGCCTGCACCTCGTCGAAGACGATCAGGGTATCACCGGGGACGATACGGGTGCCGGTGGCGAGTTGCAGCTGGTTGATGATTCGCGGCGCGTCGAAGTCGCCGTCGAAAATCTCGGTCAAACTGGGTGTGGCTTCGAAATCCATGTAGGCGACATTGCCGTAAGCCTGACGCCCGAACTCCTGCAGCAACCACGTCTTGCCCACCTGGCGGGGTCCCTCCAACAACAGCGGCTTGCGGTGTTTCGACGCCTTCCAAGCCAACAGCTGGCGCATCACGTCCCGTTCCATGGATGCGATTCTATCAACATTCGTCAGGTTTCGTGGCACGCTTGCCAATTTTTCGTACGAATAATTGGCATGACAACCATTATTTCGTACGAATAATTGGCGTCACGCCTAGGCGCCAGCGGCTGACAGTGCTGCTACCTCGTCTGCTGTCAGCTCCACGGTGGCACCCGCCAGCAGGGCCGGTAGCTGGTCAACGCAACTGGCCGAGGCGATCGGCGCGGCTATCGTCGGCTGAGCGCGCAGCCAGGCCAGTGCCACGGATGCCTGGGCCGCGCCGTGGGCGGCGGCCACTTCGTCCAGGGCCGCCAAGACAGCCTCGCCCTGCGGCGTCAGATACTTGGACGCGCCACCGGCCCGGTCGCCCTCAACCTCCACACCAGGGCGGTACTTGCCCGTCAGGAACCCCGACGCCAGCGAATAGTACGGCAGGACGCCCAGGTTGTGGCGCTTGGCGACCGCCTGCAGGCCGTTGGTCTCGAAGGCCCGCTCAACCAGGTTGTAATGGGGCTGCAGGGCGACGGCGGGGTGCAGCCCGTCCGCTACCGTCACCTGCATCCACTCGTCGATACGGGCGGCACTGTAGTTCGAGATGCCTATGTAGCGCACCTTGCCGGCATCCACAAGTCCAGACAACGCGCCCACCGTCTCGGCCAGGGGAACGGTGGGGTCGTCAAAATGAGCGTAGTACAGGTCGACGTGATCGGTGCCCAGCCGCGTCAGGGACGCGTCGATCGCGGCCTTGATGTTGGCCGCGCTAAGCCCGGGAAAGCCGGGGTGCGTGGACACCTTCGTGGCGATCATGACGTCGCCACGGTTGTGGCGGGCCGCCAGCCAGGCCCCGATGATCGTCTCAGATTCGCCGCCGGAATTGCCCGGCACCCAGTGCGAGTACCCGTCAGCCGTGTCGATCAGATTGCCGCCGCCGGCGACGAAGCCGTCCAGCAGGTCGAAGCTGGCCGCCTGGTCGGCCGTCCAGCCGAAGACGTTACCGCCGAACGCCAGAGGGAAAATGTCAAGGTCGCTGTTGCCGATTCTTGTCATGAAAACCACTCTACGCGGCTTCGCCGCCCTAGTCAGTCGGTGTATGTGATCTCCTGCCAATTCAGCAACTGAGAGATGCCGAAATCGATCCCGAGGACGGCTTTGAGATCGTCAACCGTGAGGTCGCCGCCCGCCGCGGCTGTGTCCGACAAGACAATGGGAGTGCCGTCACGGGTCACCGTCCGCGAGGTCACATTATTGCCGCCCGGAGTGGGTGACGGTGATGCCACGGTTTGCGTCCCATGCCAAGTATGGGCGCTGATCGTCCAAGTGGCCTCGTTGGTAGCACCGGTGTAGGTTCCACCCAATACCCTGACGGCATCGCCCAGCGATGACGAGTAGTCCCGGCTTGTCGAACTGCCTGAACCGTCTCGGCCCAGACGGAAGTTCCACCCCGAATAGAAATACTCGCCCGTGGTGTCATTGAGGTTAAGCATCGCAATGACCTGGCCGTTGGGGACCCGCGACCACGATCCATTGGAGAATGGATACAAGGAGATGCAAGGGGTGGTGCCGTCAACGACGCATCCGAGGTAAACCGTGTTCGCCGGCACCTTCGCCGCGAAATCGGGGTCGGCAGTGCGATCAAGATCGTTTTGTTGCATGTCCCAGGCGTATCTGTTGGACATCTGCGTCGCCAACCCGCTGACGTCCACCGGCGGGTCATTTGTGGTGCGCCAACCAATGTCCGCCTGCCTATCGGTGGCACGCGGACCAAAGGGGCCCTGCAGGCTGGCCTTCTCGGTGATCATGATCGGCGGGGCGATTGTCGCACCCGGTTTCATGGGCAGAACAAAAGCGTTGACCAGGTTGCCGAGATTCTGCGCCAATGGGCCAATATCGGCATAGGTTGGCAAAACGACTTGGACTGGCAGTGAGGTAGCGAAACCGGATAGCGACGTTTGTGGAAAGACGAGTTGATAGGGCGCCATCAATTGATCGACTTGCGACGACCGCGCCTTCAACCACTGGGAGCAGTAATCCGTCATCAATTTGTAGGACGGAAACAAATCGCCGCCGACATACGCCGTGACGGAAAAGGCCAGGCCAGAATCGTCCTGGAAATCGTAAATGACGCTGGTGCCGTTCTTCTCGGTATTCACGTACTGGACCGACGGGGTTATTTGGGACGCGATCCAGGTTTCGGCGTCGCTTTGCGTCTGCGGTTTGCCGGGCGTCAGGCCTTGTATCCCGCAGGCCGTCAGGCCGAGGCACATCGCCAGCGGCACCAGCGGCACCAGCCACCGTGTCACGCGCGGGTGGCTGCTGGTGGTTGGCAGGCTGCTCACCACCAGCATGTTACCCGCAATGACAGGGTTGGTCAGTCGCCGAAGCGGGCCACCAGGCGTCCTGTCACCTGGTTGTTCTTCAGGCGCTCCAGGCCGGCGCCGATCTGGTCGAAGGGGATCTCCTCGTAAGCCGGAGCGAGCTCGCCGCTGGCCATCAGGGCATAGACCTCTTCGATGTCTTCGACGGTGCCGCCGAGCGACCCGATGATCTCCTTGCCCAGGATCGTCGGCGTGATGATTGTAAACGTCGGCTTGCCGAGGCCCACCTGGACGACTCGTCCGCCGCGCTTGACGGCGTTGAGCGCCTTCTGCGTGGTATCGAAACCGGCGTAATCGACGATCAGGTCGAAGTTTCCGCCGGCCATCGGGTTGATTTCGGCACCTGGTGCCCACTCGGAGGCGTCCGCCACGCAGTCGACGACACCTGCGGCCTTAGCCAACGGCCAGACGTCCTGCTTCATCTCCGCGACGTGAACCTCGGCACCGGCCAGGACGGCGGCCCTTGCCCCCATCTGCCCCAGGCCACCGAAGCCGATGACGCCCACCTTCATGCCGGCCTTCGCGCCGCCAGCCTTGATCATGGCGTGATACGACGTCATGCCAGCGTCAGTGCCAAGTGCGGCCAGCGACAGATCCAGCCCGCCGGGGACGCGCGCCAGGTCGCGGTAGTCGGCCACCAGCTTGTCGGCGAAACCGCCAGGGGTGAACATGCCCAGCGGCGGACGGATACCGGCCGAGTTGACGCCGACGATGTCGCCGATCTCGAAACCGGTCACGCCCGGGCCAATGGCGCTGATCGGACCGGCGTTCTCGTGCCCCTGCGTCATCGGCAGGAACGGCATGACGCCGTCGCCCATTTGCATATACATGAGGTCCGAGTGACAAAGCCCGGCCGCCTTGACGTCGATGATCACCTCGTTCTCACCAGCGGTCGGTTCGTCCACCTCGTTCATCTGGATGGGCGCCTGCTGGCCCATGTATTGCCATGCCTTCATGTCGATGCTTCCTTTCCTTCATTGGTTGATGAGCTTTACAACGGTGTGAGTACGATGGTATGAGCTAAATCGTTTTAGTGCAAGGACTAGTTATGGCCATCACAATGAAAGACGTCGCCGCGGCTGCCGGCGTCTCTGTGACGACGGTCAGCTTCGTCCTCAACCAGACATCCGGGCAAAGCCTGCGTCCCGCCACCGTCGACCGCGTCCAAGCAGCAGCCCAATCGCTCGGCTACACACCCAACCGAATCGCCCGGGCACTGCGCGAAGGATCGTCCCGTCTGGTACTGCTGCGGGCCGGGAGCCTGCGCGGCAGCGGGCTGACGAGTCTGATAGGCGGGCTGCAGGACGAGCTGCGCCGCCACGGTCACAGCCTGATCGTCACCTACACCGAGGCTGGGGACGACGACCTGCTCGCTGCCCTGGCGCCGCGTCACGTGCTGGACTTGGGTCGGCCCCGGCAGCCAGGTTTCACGACGGCTGGGGATGGCGGATGGGAGTCTGAGATGGCCCGTCACACCGCCACTCAGCTGAATCATCTGATGGCCAAGGGCCACCGCCACATCGGGTTCGTTTGCCCGCCCAACGGGTTGCTGGTAGAGATGCGACGGGCCCATGTGCGGCAGTTTCTGAAGGACGCCGGGGCGCCAGGACCGGCGATGTTGGTGCTACCCGAAGAGCAATCGTCGACATGGGAGGCCGTGCAGGCGTTCCGAGGGGCCCATCCCGAGGTCACCGCCATCGCCGCCTTCAGCGACCACGAGGCAATCCGGCTGTTGGCCGCGCTGGTTGGTTTGGGCGTCAACGTGCCGGACGAGTTGGCCGTAATAGGTTTCGACGAGGACGAGGTGGGCGCCTGGTGGACGCCTGCCCTGACTACCGTCAAGATCGACGCCGCCAACTACGGGCGCCGCATGGCGCGCAATGCCCTAGGCCTGCCGGACGAACCCTGGCAAGGCCACCCGTCGAAGGTGATAGTCCGCCAGTCCGCCTGACTTTGAGCATGGTCTACCTCGGGAAGCCCGAGTCGACCCGACCCATGATTACGGAACAGCCGCCAGGAAGACGAAGGCCGCCAGTAGCACCAACAACAGGGTGGCGTGCAGCGTCTTGGCGCGGCCCGGCACCACCGTCAGCACCGCCACAACGGCCGAAACTGCCAGCAGGACGATCTGCAGCGGCTCCAAGCCCAGCGTCAGTTGGATCGGCAGCCAGTGCGAAGCGATTGCCAACGTCGGGATCGTCAAGCCGATAGACGCCATGGCCGAGCCGTAGCCCAGATTCATTGAGATCTGGACGCGGTCCTCGACGGCCGTGCGCACCGCCGTTATCGATTCGGGCAACAGCACCATCACTGCGATGATGACACCGACGAAGGACTCCGGGAAACCCATCCATCGGACGGCCCCCTCGATGGCCGGCGACTCGATTTTCGTCAGGCCGACGACGGCCGCCAGTGAGATCAACAGCAGCACCACCGCAGCCAGAGTCGCCCGCTTGGACGGCAGGTTGTCGTGGGCGTCCACGTCCTCCTCGACGCCGGGCGGCAGGAAGAAATCGCGGTGCCGTACCGTCTGCGTGAACACGAATAAACCATAGATGACGAGGGATGACACTGCGACGAAGATCAATTGCGACTCCGCGAAACGTCCCCCCGATTCGGACGTCGTGAACCGCGGGAAAACCATCGTCAGCGTCGCCAGCAGCACCACCGAACCCAGCGCCGACCCCGTCCCCTCGGAATTGAACACGGCCAGCTTGTACTTTGTGGCGGTGACCAACAGCGACAACCCGACGATGCCGTTCATAGTCAGCATGACGGCAGCGAAGACGGTGTCGCGCGCCAGCGTCGACGTGTCACCCTTGCCGGACACCATCAATGTGACAATTAGCGCCACTTCGATGATCGTCACCGCGACAGCCAGGATCAACGAGCCGAAAGGTTCACCGACGCGGTGGGCGATGACCTCGGCGTGTTGGACGGCCGCCAGCACCGATGCCACCAGCAATATCGCCTCGACGACCAACACCCAAGCCACCGGGTGGCGTCCCCAGGTGAAGATCAGCGCCACTGCCGCCACGATGGGCAGTACCGTCGTCCACCGCAGCAACCCTTGCCACCACCAAGTCTTCACGACGACGATTCTAGTGGAGTGACTCGTCATTGGCCTATCGACGCTAGCTCGTCAGGAATGCCTTGACGATCGGACCAGCCGTCGTGGCGCCAAAGGACCCCACATTGACGAAGGCGCAAATGGCGTACTGACCATTGAAGGCGATCATCCAGGCGTGGGTCAAGGTTTGGCCGTCCTGCGTGAACTCGGCGGTGCCCGTCTTGGCGCCGTCCACCAGACCCGTAAGACCGGTGCCGGCGGCCGTGCCGTAGGTCACCACGTCAGCCATCATGGCGCGCAACTGCGAGGCCTCCGTGGCGCTCAACGGCCGGGCTGTTTCCGGTGACGGTGTGGCTTGCCCATCAGATGGGTCAATGATCGGCAGCCCGCTGGCGTCCGTCAATAGATAGGGGACGACGGTGTGCCCCGCCGCGACGGAAGCGGCCTCGGTGGCCATGGCCAGCGGTGACACGACGATTTGAGCCTGGCCGAACGCCGAAGCGGCCTTTTCAACGTTGGTCGTGGGGGTCGGCACGGTGCCCAAGAACGCCGGGAAGCCGAGGTCGTGCTTGACGCCGATGCCCAGGCTGGCAGCCGCAGCGGGCAGATCGCCCATGCCCAGCGTCAACGACCCATTGACCATCGCCGTGTTGCACGAATAGGCGACGGCCTGCTGCAAGCTCAGCGTGCCCGTGTTGGAGAAGTTGGGGTCGTTCGAGAACGGCTTGCCGTCCACGGTGACCGAACTTGGGCAGTTGATCGGGGAATCGGGCGTCATGCCGCTGCGCAGCAGAGCCAGGGCCGCCGACACTTTGAACGTCGAGCCGGGGGCATATTGCCCCGTCGTGGCATACGGGTTGCCGCCCGAGGCTGGCGAGTTGGCTGCCGCCAGAATAGCGCCGGTTTGCGAATCGAGCACCACCAACGACGCCACATCGGCCTGCCCGGCCAACACCGCTTCGGCCTTCGTTTGTAGGTCGATGTCCATGGTGGTGTGCAAGTCGGCGCCATTCACCGCGTCGGCCTGGAACAGCACCTGCTTTTTGGTGACGGCGGGCGCCGTCGGCGCTGCACTGGACGAAGTGTTCATGACGTCACCGCTGGCGCGGGGCCCGATGTACACGGTGGTGCCCGGCTGGCCCATCAGCAGCGCGTTTTGGCTCTTCTGTAGGCCCGACTTGCCGACGACGTCGCCCGCCTTGAAGGCGCCATTCGAGTTCTGGATGTCTTCTGCCGTAGCATCGCCCGCTGTGCCAAGCACCCCGATGGCGAACATCTTGGTCGGCGCCAGCGGTAGCGTCGATTTCTGCGCCAGCGAGCACGCAATTTGGTCCACACCGACCGGCACCTGGCCGGCCCGGTAAGTGATAGCGATGACGAACTGGCTGGGGCCACCACCCGCTACCTGCTGAGCGTAGGCGTCCGGGTCGATGCCCACCGCCTGGGCCAACTGGCGGGCGGACGCATCCATCTGCTCGTCTGGACAATTCATCTTGTCTATGCCGACGTTGAAGACGTCCCGGTTGTAGACGATGGCTTGGCCGTCCCTGGCCAGGATGGAACCCCGGGTGGGTGCGCTGGTGGTTATCGACAGTCGGGTGAACCCGTCCACCGACGGGTTGACGATGCCCGGCGACCAATCGATCTGCCAGCCGTCACTGCCCATGTATTGCAGCCCGACGACGCTGGTGAAGGTCCAGGGTGTGCTGAAATCGTAGGTCTGGTCAAGGTTTGCCGTGGCCGTCTGCGATGTCGAGTCATAAGTGATGTCGCCCACCGTGACGGTCGACGGACGCACGCCGTTCATGCCAGCCGTGATGACACCGAAATCCTGGACGGGATCGACGGACGATGCCGCAAACGGCAGCCCACTGATATCGCCGCTGACAAGTGCGGACGCTAGGGCCGACACCGTCGACGTGGCATCAGGCAGCGCGGGCGGGCCACTACGGCCGCACCCGGTCAATAGCATGGCCAGCGCCGAAGCCAGGCCCAGCGCGCACCGCAGAGTGACCCTCATGGAATTAGCTTACTGCCGGACGCCGACAGATCGTGTCGTGTCCAGTTGCTACTTCCGGCGGGCCTGGCTAGGCTTATGCGCTTGGGTTTAACCACTCGGCCATACGAGAGGAGACACTTTGCTGGATCTGGTGTACATCGCAGGGACAGTTGTGCTGTTTCTGCTATTCGGTGCATTCGGAAAGGCCTTGGCGCGGCTGTGATCGTCCTCGGTGTGATCTCCGCGATCATTGGTATCGCGGCGATCGTCTTTATGTTTGTGGCACTTGCTGACCCGGGGCGCTTCTGATGCAATGGTGGATGGCAGCCCTGCTGCTGGTCGCGTTGGCCCTGCCCATCGGGCTACTGTACAAGCCTCTCGGCAACTACATCGCCTGGGTGTTCACGTCGCCCGACCATTGGCGTGTCGAGCGCTGGATTTACAAAGTGATCGGCGTCAACGCCGACCGTGAACATACCTGGCCTTCGTATCTGCGCGCGATTTTGGTGTTTTCCGCCGTTGGGCTGATCCTCTTGTACTTGATGCAGCGGCTACAGAGTTGGCTGCCGTACTCCTTAGGGTTACCCCCAGTCAGCCCGGATATTGCATTCAATACCGCCGCGTCATTTGTCGGCAATACCAACTGGCAATCGTACGAACCCGAAAAGACCATGGGCTACACCGTGCAAATGGCTGGCCTCGCAGTACAGATGTTCGTTTCGGGCGCAGTCGGGATCTGTGTATCCATAGCCTTGACGCGCGGCATCGCCTATCACAAACGCGGAACACTGGGTAACTTCTGGGTTGACATGGTGCGCGCCATTTTCCGCATACTGTTGCCAATGGCGATTGTCGCGTCGGTGATTCTATTGACGGCCGGCGTTGTCCAAAACTTCGCCGGATTCACGACGATTTCAACGGTGGCTGGCGGCACACAGACAATACCCGGCGGGCCAGTGGCGTCCCAAGAAGCCATAAAAATGCTCGCCACCAATGGTGGCAGTTTCTTCGGTGCCAATTCCGCACACCCCTTCGAAAATCCGACACCTTGGGAAAACTTGTTTCAAGTCTTCATGCTGCTGGTGATCCCTTTTGCGATGCCCCGCACATTCGGCAAGATCGTCGGCGACCACCGCCTCGGGTATGTGATCCTGACCACAATGGCCAGTTTGTTCGTCATGGTTTATGTATCGATCACGGCCGCCGAATTGTCGGGCTCCGGTAAGGCGCTGCAATTGGCCGGTGCCGCGATGGAGGGTAAGGAACAGCGGCTGGGCATTATCAGTTCTACGCTATTCGCTACAGCCACCACGGGAACCTCCGGCGGGGCTGCCGATTCCATGCACAGTTCGTATACCGCTATGGGCGGCATGATCGAGATCATGAACATGCTGCTGGGCGAGATCTCACCGGGTGGCGTCGGGTCCGGTCTGTACACAATGCTTGTGATGGTGCTGTTAGGCGTCTTTTTGACCGGTTTGTTGCTGGGGCGCGCCCCGGTGTTCTTGGGCAAGCGCCTGGGTGTGACCGAAGTGAAACTGGTGGCGATTTTCATATTGGTCTTGCCCGTGCTGGCGTTGGGCGGCCTCGGTATCAGCATGGCTATTCCGCAGACCAGGGCAGAAATCACCAACCTCAGCATGTCGACGGGCGGGCCGCACGGCATGTCTGAGGCAATTTACGCATTCGTTTCGGTCGCCGTCAATAACGGCTCGGATTTTGCTGGGTTCGATTCCAATACCCCGTATCTCAACACCGTTCTCGGTGTGCTGATTCTGCTGGGGCGTTTCATTCCAATTTCTTTGTCCCTGGCTTTGGCCGGCTCATTCGCCAGCCAAGGACGGGCGACATCGCGGGCCAGTGAGCTACCCCTGCATCGTCCGCAATTTGTGTTGTGGTTGGTCATTTTGATCATCTATATCGCGATACCGACATTCATTCCCGTCCTGTTACTCGGACCGCTGGCGGAAGGTCTTCCCTGATGTCAGTCACGGCGATCATGTTGGGGCACGGCGGCGGGCCGGGGCGCCTGAGTTTTTGGCGGGGTTTCTGGGGCATCACCGCTGCGACCTTCACGAAGTGCGACCCACGGGTACAACTGCGCAACCCGGTGCTGTTTATCGTCTGGGTGGGTTCCGTACTGGCAACCGTAATCGCCATCGCGCAGCCGTTGCTGGGCGAGCCTCACATTTCTGGCGGCAGCCCGGTGCCGGTCGGTTTCACCTGGGTCATCGCGATCTGCCTTTGGCTGACGGTGTTGGCGGCAAACCTTGCCGAGTCGGTGGCCGAAGGGCGAGGGCGATCCCAGGCGACGGCGCTCCGTTCGCTGCGCGAGGGTGTCGTCACCCGCCGAGTGCGTCACTATACCGCCGACGATCCGGGCGCACTCAGCACCGAGCTCGATTCGGTCGACGCCACCGACCTCCACCGCGGCGATGTCGTCGTGCTGCAGGAAGGTGACGTGGTGCCGTCCGACGGCGAGGTTATTTGGGGCGTCGCGTTGGTCGACGAATCGGCGATCACCGGCGAGTCGGCCCGGGTGATTCGAGAAGCCGGCGGCGACCGATCAGCCGTCACCGGTGGCAGCAAGGTGGTATCCGATCGAATCGTTGTGCGCGTGACGGTGAAACCGGGCGCGACCGTGGTCGACCGAATGGTCCGTCTGGCCGAAGGCGCCCATCGTCAAAAACCTCCGAATGAAATGGCGTTGAATGCGCTGCTAGCGTCCCTATCGATTGCCTTCATAGTGCCGGCAGTCACACTGAATGCGATCGCCAAACCAGAAGAGGCCATTTCAATCCCCACCCTCATCGCGTTGGTCGGCGTGCTGCTGCCAACAGAAATCGCCGCATTGCTGACCGTCACCGGAATCGCCTCGACATACCGCTTGCTCGAGCAAAACGTTCTTGTGATTTCCGGCCACGCCCTGGAAACCGCCGGCGATATCACCACCGTGCTGCTCGACAAGACTGGCACCATTACCCAGGGTGATCGACAGGCCACCGATTTCGTACCACTCAGCGGCGTCGCCAAAGAAGACCTGATCCGCACAGCCGCCATGGCCTCGGTTGGCGACCCCACGCCTGAAGGCACCTCAATTGTCAGGTTGGCCGCAGAGCAAGGTGTTAGGTTGGAGGGCCCGTCCCAGGGCACGCTGATTGCGTTTAGCGCCCAGACCCGTCTATCAGGACGGGACATCGAGGATCTGAGCGTGCGCAAGGGCGCAGAAACGTCCGTGCTGACATGGCTGAAGCATATCGGTGTGCAACAAACTAAAGCCGTTGTCGACGAGCTTAAGGCCTTAACCACCAGCATCGCGGAGACCGGCGCCACGCCATTGGTGGTTGCCGAACGAACCGGCGACGACGCCCGCGTCCTGGGCGTGGTCAATTTGAAGGACGTCGTGAAGCACGGCGTCATGTCGCGTATCTCACAATTGAAAGCTTTGGGGGTCCGCACGGTCATGGTGACGGGCGACAACCCGGTGACGGCGCGGGCAATCGCCGGGGAGGCCGGTTTCGACGACGTCCTCGGCGACGCCACACCAGAGGACAAACTGGCATTGATCACCGAAGAGCAAGCGTCCGGCCACTTCGTCGCCATGACGGGTGACGGCACCAACGACGCACCGGCGCTAGCGCAGGCCGATATCGGCGTCGCGATGGGCTCTGCCACCCCGGCCGCCAAGGAGGCCGCCAATTTCGTCGTCATGGACGACGACCCGACGAAACTGGTTGAAATCATCGACGCCGGACGCCGGCAGATGACGACACGCGGGGCGTTGACAACATTCAACATCGCCAACGACATCGTGCGTTATTTCACATTCTTCCCGGCGTTCTACGTCGGCATTTTCCCGGGCTTGGCCAAGCTGAATATCCTGCACCTGCATACACCGGCGTCAGCCATCATTTCGACGGTGATTTACTCCGTCTTGGTGATTTTCTTGCTGATCCCGATGGCGTTGGTCGGCGTACCCTACCGGCTGGCCGATCTGGGTCGCGCGCTGAACCGCAACCTATTGATCTACGGCGTCGGCGGCCTCATCGTCCCTATCGTTCTCATTAAGGCGCTTGATCTGTTGATCGCCTTGATCCCAGGTTACTGAGAAGGAAAGGAGAATAGCCCCATGCACCAAACTGGGCGATCGATTTGGATCGCTGTACGACTGATGATTGTCTTCACAATCGTGCTCGGCGTCGTTTATCCGATGCTGGTGACTGGCATTGGCCAGGCCTTTTTCCATTCCAAATCCAACGGGTCGATGATTCAAAACTCCGCTGGCCAAGCTGTTGGATCGAATCTGATCGGACAGTCTTTTGCGGACGCACAGGGCAACCCCTTGCCTCAGTATTTCCAGCCGCGACCGTCCGCCGTCGACTACGACGCCGGTATTTCCGGAGGCTCCAACCAGGGCCCCACGAATCCATTGTTGATTGAAGCCATAACGCAACGCAAGGCTGATATCGCCGCTTTCAATGGCGTATCCGAGTCCGACGTGCCGCCCGACGCGGTAACGGCATCTGGCTCCGGCCTGGACCCTGACATCAGCCCGGCGTATGCCGCAATCCAGGTCAACCGCGTGGCTCAGGCCCGAGGGTTGTCCGTCGATCAGGTGCAGGCCCTGGTCGCGAAATACACCACCGGACGCGATCTGGGCTTTATTGGCGAGGACCGTGTCAATGTGGTGCAGCTAAACCTGGCTCTCAATGAACTCAGCTGAGGCTTGGGCGTAAGGCCTCACCGGGCGGTCGAACGCCGCCCTGGCCAGTCGGCGCCGACGGCCAACCCGTAGACTCTTTAACGCCATGGCCAACCCGCTAGTTTCCACCCTGACCCACCTGCAGGGCAATTCACGTGCTGCCGTGTTCACTGAGCCCCTCTGGGGCCTTTCGATGAACCTATGCCTGCCCTACGCCTCGGTTTACATGCTCGCGCTTGGCCTTCGAGACGTCCAAATCGGTCTACTGTCCACAATCGGAATGCTGGTACAGGTGGTGGCGGGTCTGATGGGTGGCGTGATCACCGACAAGTTCGGACGCCGCTGGACGACGGCGGTTTTCGACGTCACAGCCTGGGTGATACCTTGCCTGGTCTGGTTTTCGGTTTCGCTGGCGTCGCCTGGCATGGCGTTCTGGCTGTTCCTCGGCGCGTCCATTGTCAACGGCACCTGGCAGGTGACTCAAAACTCGTGGGATTGCTTGCTCGTCGAAGACACGGATCGCCAGCAGATTCCACACATTTACTCTCTTGTGATGGTGGCTGGCCATTTGTCGGCGCTCTTCGCGCCCATTTCGGCAGCGCTGGTCGCGCATTATTCGCTGGTTGTGGCGATGCAGATTCTTTACGTCAATGCCGCTATCGTCATGTTGATCAAGATTGTGTGGCTTTACATTTGGTCGACGGAAACCAGTACGGGACGCACCCGCATGGCGGAAACCAAGGGCGTCAACCTGTGGCGTCTGGTGGCCGGCTATCGCGGCGTTTTGACCATCATCAGGCGCTCCCCCGGAACTATTTTTGCGCTATCCATTTCGGCCGTGGTCGGCGCTGTCGGCACTGTGAATCAGACCTTCTGGCAGATAATCATCAACCAGAAGTTGTTGGTCCCCGACCCGGCCCTGCCGTTTTTCCCGATGGCCCGGTCGCTGCTGGCAATACTCTTCTTCTTCACCGTCATTCATAGGGTGACGGGGACGACGCGATTCCGTCTGCCTCTTCTGGGCGGATTCGGTGCCTATTTGGTCGGGCAGGTGCTCGTCAGTCTGGTACCCGTTCCGGCGAGTGGGCACGCCGACGCAATGACCTATTGCGCACTGGCCGTCTGCGTGGTCTTCGACAGTTTCGGCGTTGCGATGCTGGCCATGCTGGCCGAGGCGATCATCGCCCTCGTGGTCGATAAGCAAGAGCGATCACGCGTCATGGCGGTGCAGCGAACCGTCGTGATGCTGTGCGTCGCCCCATTCGGGTGGATCGGCGGCTTGCTATCCGGCATTGACCGCAGCCTGCCGTTTGTTTTGACTGCCTGCCTGATTGTGGTGGGCGCAGTCATGACGCTCGCCTACTATCGACCCAGTGCGACGCATCATGACTAAGTTACCGGTTTCGGACTCCCGGAGGTCTTCCCGCTCAACCTCGCTTATTTGACGTCACTGAAGAGGTTCGGTAGGGAAGACCCACTAAAAACACTTGTGAAATGCGAGGTCTACCCTACCAAACTTCGAAACGGCCACCAGACGGACGACATCTGGCGGGAAGACCTCCCAAGCCACGACGTTTCGCCGCTGCGGCGCGATCAAAATCTGCTACCGCACACCACTGAACGCGAACTTGAACACCAGCGGTTGGCCTACCGGCAGGCAGAACTCCGGATGCGTCATCGCGCCCCAGGAGTTGTCGCCTCCGACACCGCGTCTGGCCAACGCCGGACGCAACACCGTGTGGTGAATCGGCGGCAATTCATGGGCGTGCGGGGCATTCTCGATTTCGAATGGCGTCCAGGGCAAGGCCGAGAACTCCATGGTGTCTTCGCATTCGAAGCGCATTCCCCAACCGTCACCGTTAGTGACGGTGGCCCACCGAACACCCGTATGGCTGCCAGCTTCCTGCGGGCGCAGGTACGGGGTCAACTGGTCGGCAACACGACCCTCATAAATGCCCACCCGCGCCCCGGACCGACGGTCCGAGTAACATTCGTCGGGGCCTTCGCCGTACCACTGTAGGTTTCCGTAATCGGCGTCCATCACGAACATCATGCCGAACTCCGGCATGTCCATTAGCCCATCACCGGGGGTGACCGTCTCAGTCACCTCTATACGCCCGTCACCAAACACGCGGTATGAAACCACGCACTCGCCAACCGGCTGGGAAGGTAGCTCATAATGGTATTCGATCTCGACGCAATCATCGCGACTTTGCACCTCGGGACGGCCTGCCAGCTTGGCGTAGCGGCTCGCCAGCAGCCACTGTCCGTCGCGGGCCGGGCCTTGCCAACCTTTCTCATTCGATGTTGGCGCATGCCAGAAGTTCGGCAGCGGGATGGTATTCAGCATTTCTCGCCCACCGTCCTGGGTCAACCCAAAGCGGTATGACACAAGCCCTGGCTGGAATTCCGAAAACAGCGCTGAGAAGTGCTGTCCGCGCACCCCGATGTTGTGAATGCCACGAACCAATTCTGGTGCCGTCCGGTGCGGCCGTCCAGGTGCACCGACACGGACAATCTTCTGCTGCCAGCCGACCTCATGGCCGGACGGTGCCCACAGCGTGTCCCATGCTAGACGGTACGAGACATCGATGGCATACTCCCCGGGCGCTGTGGGCATCGTGAACGGCAAGGCGTACACCCCTGACCCATCTGGTGCGACGTCGGTTTCCACCAGTTCGGACTGAACCATCGCGCCATCGCGCGACAGGCTCACGACGACATCGAATTCTTCTGTCGATGTGAAGAGGTGACGGTTTTCGATGATGAACGAGGCGTCACCGATGGTCGTGACAAAGTTCTGATACAGGTAGCGAACCTCCTGGATCTTGGGCGTCGGCGTGTGATCAGCGAAGAAGATACCGTCACCGCTGAATTCATGATCCGTTGGACGGTCGCCGAAGTCGCCACCGTAACCGAAGTACGGATTGCCATACCGGTCACGGGCGGCGATCGCTTGGTCGGCAAAGTCCCAGATGAAACCCCCTTGGAATAGCGGCTCGCGATATGCCAGTTCGGCGTATTTCGTGACCGCCCCGAAAGAATTGCCCATGGCGTGGGCATACTCGCACAGAATGAACGGCTTGTCGCGGTGGGTCTTCAGATAATCCTCGATCTCGGCCGCCGGCGTGTACATTTGCGACTCGACGTCCGAGGTCTCGCGGTAGCGGGGGTCCCAACGTACGCCCTCATAATGCACGGGCCGCGAGTCATGATCGTGGAACCACTTGGAGACGGCCAGGATATCCGTGCCGCCATAGGATTCATTTCCGCAGGACCACATGACGACGCAGGCGTGGTTCTTATCGCGCTCCAGCATGGAGGCCGCCCGATCTAGCAGCACTGGCAACCACTCCGGACGGTCACCCGGCAAAGCCTCACTGTCGGGCAGGTTCTGCATATGCAGACGATCCCACATGGCGTGAGATTCCAGGTTCATCTCGTCTATCACATACAAGCCGTATTGGTCGCACAGCTCATACAGCCAGGTATTGTTCGGGTAATGACTGGTGCGCACCGCATTGATGTTGGCGGCTTTGATGGCTTTGACGTCCGCCTCGACCAACTCGCGCGTCACCGCCCGACCGGCCGGTCCGAAATCATGGCGGTTGACGCCCTTGAACACGATTCGCTGACCATTGATCTTCAGAACGCCGTCTTCGATGCCGAACCGCCGCACACCGACCTTCAACGGAATGCACTCGGCCGGTTTGCCGGCGGCGTCCTCCACGTCAATTGTCAGGTTGTAAAGGTACGGGTTTTCGGCACTCCACAATCGTGGGGCGGTCAACCTCAGCACCAGCTCGCCAGACCCTGGCTGCGACAGCGCCACCTTTCCAGACAAAGGGCTGGCCGCGCCGTCAACGTGGGCGGTCACGACGCCCGGTGCCGTCATTTGCATCTCGATTCGGATGTCGGCCTGGCCGAAATCGTCCGCCATCTCAGTCGTGACGCGGACGTCCTCGATATGGCATTTTGGACGGCGACGCAGCAGAACGTCGCGGAACAACCCGGAGAAGCGGAAGAAATCTTGATCTTCGATCCAGCTTCCGCTGCTGAACCGCACGACTTGCGCGGCCAGCTTGTTTTCGCCGGGCTGCAGCGCGGCGGTTAAATCGAACTCGGACGGGGTGAACGAATCCTCGGCATACCCGACATAAACCCCGTTCAACCACACCGCGAGTGCCGATTCCGCCCCCATGAACACCACGCTCAGCCTCTCCCCGTCGGCCAGTGGCTCATCCACCAAAAAAGTGGTGACGTAGCTACCGACGGGGTTGAATAGCTGCGGAGCCTGCCCAGGCTCCAACTGCTCGGCACCGTCCCAAGGGTATTGCACGTTGACATATTGCGGACGGTCGTAGCCCTGAGGCTGGATATGGGCAGGCACCGGAATGTCGTCCCAGCCGGAACAGTCGAAATCGGGTGCCTCGAAGCCGGGAATCGTCGCTCCCAGATTCTTCGCGTAGTGGAATTTCCACAGCCCGTTCAGCGATCGCTCGAAACCACTGACGCCCGTCTCGGCTTCAGCAGCGTCAGCGAACCATCGATGATCGGAATGTGCCGGCAGCCTGTTCTCGGCAAAGAACGTCGGATCTGAAAGACGTTCGAGTGGCGATGTCATTTTGTTGTTTCCTTCTTACTTGACGGCTCCCACGATGCCATTTGCAAAGCTTCGCTGAAGCACCAGGAAGATGATCATGGTTGGCAGCGACGCAATCAGCACCGCCAGCATGAGCACGCCGTAATCGATGACGTAGCCGGCCCTGAAGTTGGACACCAGCATGGTCATTGTTTGCTCAGAGTTGTTGATGATTATGACCCGTGGCCACAGGAAGTTGTTCCAGGCGGCCATGAACGTGATGACGGCAGCCGCCGCATATGTTGAGCGCATTGTCGGAATGAAGATGCGGAGGAAGATCGACAACTCGCTCAAACCGTCAACCCGCGCGGCTTCCAGCATTTCATGCGGGAAGGACCGTGCCGACTGCCGGAACAGCAGAATCAAGAAAGGCGTGGCGATCGCCGGCAGGACCACCGAAAGTGTGGTCGGGAAGCCGAACTGGCTGAACATCCTAAACAGTGGGATCATCGTGGCCGCAAATGGAATCATCATGGCAAGCAAGATGATGTTCATTACAACGTCCTTGCCTTTGGAGTGGTAGACCTCGAAACCATAGCCGGCGATGGAGCAAAAGATCAGAGCACCGATGGTGGTCAACACAGCGTTCAGGGACGAGTGGTACAACGCACTCAATAGGGGCTGCTGCCCCATCAGCGCATGCAGGTTGTTGAGCAGATTCGTGCCTGGCAACAGCCGAGACCCCAGCACCTGGGCACTTGTGTTGGTTGCGCTGACGACCATGAAGAACAGCGGGAACACCGAAAGCACTGATGCAATCGTCAAAAAGATGTAGAGCGGGGCTCGACGCAAGACCTTAATCACGGCGATCACCGACCTTCATTTGGATAGCCGCCAGTATTGCCACCATGATGAGTATGGCGTACGACACTGCCGAGCCGTAACCGATATTTGGGTTGTTCTGGAACGATAACTGGTAAAGATAGTGCGACATGGTCATGGACGTGTTGGCCGGACCGCCTTGCGTCAGGTTCCATGACTCGTCGAAGAGCTGCAACGTTCCGTTCGTTGACATTATCGCCGTCAAGAGGATCATCGGTTTGAGTTGCGGCATTGTGACGAAGAAAAACGTCTTGACGGGCCCAGCACCGTCCAGTTTGGCCGCTTCGAAAGTCGAGTAGTCGATGTTTTGCAGGCCGGCCAGGAAGAAAACCATGTTGTAACCGGTCCAGCGCCACAGCAGGCCGAGAATGATCACCATGCGGGCGGTGCCGGTGTTCCCCAGCCAGTTGATTGGGGACTGCGTAATGTGCAACGCCATCAACGCATCGCTGACGGCACCATTCGTCGCGAACAGAGTTCGGAAAACAAAGGCGTACGAAACCAGTGAAACGGCACACGGCAGGAAAATGGCCGTGCGCCACAAACCGCGAAATCTAAGCGTCCTGTCGTTGAGTATGGTTGCCAGGATCATTGCCAAAACCAGCATTATTGGCACCTGGATGATCAGGTAGATGAAGGTGTTGGTTATCGTTATCTTGAAGGTGGGGTCCTGGAACAACCGCGCGAAGTTATACCACAGCGGGTTGGCCCAGTGCAGCACCGTTCCCTTGCCGGTGTGCAAGGACAAGATTAGAGCCTGGACCATCGGGTAGAAGTTCATCCAGGCGATCAGCAGGGCGGCCGGGATCAAAAACACCCACCCCGTCAGGCTTTGCCGCTTCTCCAAGCCGAAACTCCGGCGTCTCACCGAGTCGGTCGGAGACGCCATGATTGGCATCGTTGACATATCGATTTCTTCTGCTGTCGTGTTGGTGGTGTCCGTGGGGACGGTTCCATTCGGCATGGGCCGGACGGCACCGTCCCCACAAGACCTAGGGCCATTACTGCATGGCGAACGTGACGGTGTCCTGCGCGTCTTGCAGAGCCTTCGTCTCGTCGGTGCCGCCGAGGATTTGGGTGATGGCCGCGCTTACGGCGTCACGAGCCTCGTAATAGTACGGCGAGGTGTTGTTGCTCGGCACCTTCGACGCGTAGTCGACGATCTTGGTGTAAATCGCGTCATTGTTGAAGAAAGCCTGCGGCTGTGCGTAGACGCTCGACTTGGCGGCCGGCAGCCAGTTGGCCAGGGCGCCGGACGACGGCAGAATCGTGTCATAGAAATCGGTCGAGCCGGCGAATGTCGACTTCAGGAAGTCAGCGGCCAACGCATAGTTCGGGCTGGAGGCGCTGATGGCCCAGGACGAGCCACCGTTGGCGGAATAGTGCGTCGCGCCGGACACGCCGTCAAGCGCTGGCATGTCGGTGACGTCCCACTTGCCGGACTGATCTGTTGCGCTCTGGATCGAACCAAGAATCCAGCAGCCGTTGATCGTGCCTGCCACGTCGCCGTTCACAAAGCTGGCCACGTATTCGTCCCATGAGTTGACCTCGGTGTAAACACCGGCCTGAACCATCTGCTTGTAGACGTCGATGGTGCTGATCAAAGCCTGGTTGCCAGCAATCGCCGGCTTGCCGGCGTCGTCGAACAAGGACGCACCGGACGACTGCAACATCATCATGATCATGTCGGAGCTGTTGGCCTGGCCGGACAGCAACGGCTTGCCCGTCTTCGCCAGGACATCCTTGGCTTTGGTCATCCAATCGCTCCAGGAGATGTCCGTGAAGTCACTCAGCGTGTAGCCCGCCTGCTGTAGCACATCGGTGCGATAACCCGCAATGACGGCGCCATTATCGAACGGCAGACCCCAGTTCTTACCGTCGACGACCGAATAGTTGACGACGGACTGCGGATACTGGCTGAAGTCGATACCTGACTGCGAATAGTCGGCGAACAACTGCGGGTAGTTGGTGACGTTCTTCTGGAAAGCGTTGTTTTGCACCAGGAAGATGTCAGGCAGTTGGTCGAGCTGGTTCGACTGCGCGATAGTCGTCATCTTGGTCTGAATGTCGTCCCACGAGACTTCCTGCACGTCGAGAGTGAAATCGGGATGATCTTTCTGGTAGATCTTGGCCGCTTCATTCATGGCGTAGATGTTGAACGTTGGGTCCCACGTCCACACGGTCAAGTGATTACCGGTGGCAGTCGTGGCCGATTCGGACGAGGTGGTGGACGAGGTGGAAGAGGTGGTGCCGCCGCCGTTACCGCTTGAGCACGCCCCCAATCCGAGGCTCAGGACCGCCGCAACCGAGACGGCGATCACTTTGGGCAGTTTCTTCATTTCTTTCCTTTCAATTCCCGATGGCGGTCGCCGTCATCGGCTCTGGCACGCCGGTCGTTCCGACGCGTTTTGATTTCATATTGGAGTAAGACGTTGTTTTGCTCACGCCCGGCGATTCGGGCGAGCACCATGTCGCAGGCCCGGGCACCCAGGTCGAGGGCGTCAATGTGCACAACCGGCACCTCCGGGGTCAAGGCTTCGAGCATCGGGCTGTCATAGAACGACGCCACGCGTATGTCTTCGCTGCCAGTTGCCAAACGGCCGGACCGGAGGTTGTTTTCCAGGTGGCCACAAATCATGTCGTCCTCGCAGAAAAACAGATCGACGCCACATCGCCGCAACTGATTGAATGCCGCGACGATGGACCGTTCGTCCACCGCACCCCAGACGATCGGGGCGTCGCCGGCGGCGTCCTGAAACCCTTGGGCACGAGCTCTCGACACCATGTGTGATCGGGCACCGGCGATGAGCCCGGGCTGGCCTTGCCAACGCTGCAACAGCAGCCCCGTCAGTTCGCGACAGGCGGCCCGGTGGTCATGATCGATCTGCAGAATGTTGTGCTGCGGGGTCGTGCCGATCAATACGAAAGGCAAACCAGTCGTTTCCAGATGACCGAGCAGCGGCGAACCGACTAGGTTCCGCGAAACGATCACGCCGTCAACCTTCTGGCTCGTGACCACCCGGTCCACATCGGAGACGGTATTGCTGACGACGAGGATGTCGTAGCCCTTCGGGTGTGCTGCGGTGCGGGCCCCGACCAGGCATTGCAGGAAAAACGGTAATTGGATCAAGTCTTTGTCGTCCGGCACGGTGAACGCCAGGTTCATGGTCTTGCGATGGCTGAGGCTTTGCGCGATGGTGTTGGGGCGGTAGTTATGCTCGGCCATGAAGTCAAGCACCATCTGGCGCGTGCTTGGAGCGATGCGTCCGTTGCCCGTGATGGCGCGAGATACCGTGCCCTTGGAGATTCCCAAGGCCAACGCCACCTCGCTGATATTCACACGTACTCCTTTGTGTGCCCGTCGGCAGAGCATCCTTACAGCTACCTAGGTTGGTTGCGCCCCTTTGCTGCGTAACCGGTTACACAGAATGTAAGCACCCCATGCGGCGGGCTGTCAAACCAGAACATCGAATGTTGCCGAATCGTTATTGAACCAGGCGTCATCTGGATCGCCGCCCGCCTAGTGGACCGCAACAGAATTGGGCCCACGGCGCGGGCTCAGTTGGCTGGCCCGGTTGCCCCTGCCGCTAGACTCAGGTTTCACCATCTGACATAACCCGGAGAGGCCGTCACGCGCACTTACCTAGCACTTTTTTCCGAGCCCGGGCGGCTGGCCTTTTGCGCCGCCGGTTTCGTGGCGCGGGCGGGCGGCGCCATGGTCAACGTCGGCATTGTGCTGATGATCTCGGCGCTGTACGGGTCCTACGGCTGGGCTGGCTTCCTGGCCGCCGCCAACGGCTTGGCCTGGGCGGCGGGCAACGCGGTGCTGTCGCGCCTCGTCGACCGTCACGGTCAGCGCGCCGTCATGGTTCCGGCCGTCATCGTCACATCCGCCGGCATGGCCGCGTTCATTCTGGCCGGCGTGGCGCACGCGCCCATCTGGGTGCTGCTGATACCTTGCGTGATCAGCGGGGCGACGGGCGGGTCCGCGTCGGCGATGGTCCGAGCCCGCTGGAACCATGCCTTGGACAATGACAACCAACTCAATGCGGCTTTCGCTCTGGAATCGACGTTGGACGAGGTCACCTACATGATCGGCCCCATGGTGGCGACGCTCCTGGCGACCACCATCCACCCGGCAGCCGGCCTCATCGCGCCGATCGTGCTGGGCGTCAGCGGCGGCATGTGGTTTTTCCAAGTCCTGCAGGCCAGCCAGCCACCCGTGAATGTCCTGAGCCACGGCGGCAGTGCAGTGCTGGTGGTCGCTGGCCAAAACCAGGATCCCGCGCCAGTCACCCACAGCCCTGTGACGCTGGGGCACGACCGGTTCGTCCTGGCGTTCGGCGGCATGGTGCCCGTCATCGCGGTGACGGCGCTTTTCGGCTGCACCTTCGGCGCCATCGATATTGCGGTCGTGGCCGCGACGACCGACTTCGGCGCCCGCGGCATGGCCGGCGTGGTGCTGGCCGCCCTATCGCTGGGTTCGGCCGTGGCTGGGCTCGCCTACGGCGCCCGTGCCTGGCGAGTGCCCCTGGCCAGACGGTTCGTCATCGGCGTGCTGGCCTACGCCGTCTTGACGGCGCTGTTCCTTCTAGCACACAGCGTGGCCATTCTGGTCGCCTTCGGTCTGGTCTGCGGCATGGCCGTGGCGCCGTCCCTCACGAACGCCAACACCCTGGTGGCGTCCCTGGTGCCGCGTCACCGCTTGACCGAAGGCTTGGCCTGGATCGGCACGTCTATCGGCGTCGGTGCCTCCATCGGTTCGTCGGTGGCCGGGCGCCTGATAGACGACTACGGCTATGCGGCAGGCTTTTTGACGGCGGCCGCCGGCACAGCGGCGGCTTTCCTGATCTCGATGCTGGGGGTCCGGGCCCTCAGTCACGCGCTTGGCAAGCGCACTACTTCGCCGGTGCCGGCATGAGGCTCGGTCGTCGGTTGGAAGACGCCGCCGATGATCGTTTATACTGGTTGGCGGTGATGTGTCTGAGCGGCCAAAAGAGCTCGCCTCGAAAGCGAGTGTGGGGCAACCCACCGGGGGTTCAAATCCCTCCATCACCGCCAAGTTCTACGGCAGGCTGAAAGCCTGTTGTGGAACTTGTTCTGTTTTCCGGTGGAATTTGAACCCCGAAAGGGCTGCCCCGTCAAGCAAACGCCCCGGTGGGGCGTTTGTAGGGGCTAGCACGTTGATCGCGTCTTTCGGCGCCGCCGAGCGTCGTACCATCAGTTCGATGTCATGCCGGTAGGCTTGATTGCGTGAAGTCGGACGCAGATCGGTGACTGATTACCTGATGTCGTCCAACCCCGGTTCCGGTGCTCTCACTGCGGCAGTTTCGCCGTGGCGAGGGCGTCTTGTCGTGCTGGCCGGCCTGCTGCTGATCGCCCTCAATTCGCGCATCATGGTGGCTGTCGTCGCCCCGATCATCGGGTTGATCAGGCAGGACGTCCCGATCACTCGTAGCGACGAAGGCATCATCGGCCTGTTGGCACCCCTGTGCTTCTCGGTGTTCGGCGCCGTCTCGCCAGTTCTGGGACGTCGCCTGGGACTGGAAGCCCTAATGGTCGGCGCCTTGGCGGTGTCGGGCATTGGCGAGCTCTATCGCGCGTTGACGCACACCCCAGCCGAATTCATCATCTGGAGCGTACCAGCGTTAGTTGGCGCCGGCGTCGGCAACGTCATCGCCCCGCCGTTGATCAAAAAGTACTTCCCCGACCGGGTCGGCACTGTCACAGCCGTCTACACCTTCTTCACAACACTGTCGACGTCACTGCCACCGCTGTTCATCCTGAATATCGCCACCACCACCGGCTGGCGGTTTTCGGTTGGTGTGTGGGCCATCATTGGGTTCTGCGGCCTCATACCGTGGCTGGTGGTGTTGTTCTCGTCCGAACGCGCCGGCGAGCGCCTAGCGGCTATCAAACGTCGCCTTGACCCACGCGTCGCCCCACCCAGACCGTCCCGGCTGCCGATCCACCTATCCCGCAACTCAGTGGCCTGGTCAATGACGGCTGTCTTCGCCGTCAACTGCATCATCGGTTACACCGCCTTCGCGTGGATGCCGCAGGTTTTCGTGGACGCCGGCATCCCGGTCGCCCGGGCGGACTTCTACTTGGCTGTTTTCACGGCCGGATCGCTGCCAGGCGCCCTGATCACCCCGATTCTGGTGGCCCGCATGAAGCGGACGTGGATATTGCCGATCGTGTTCTTTGTCGCCTATGCCATCAGCTTCACCGCTTTGGCCGTCAACCCAGCCCACCTCACGCTGGTGTGGATTTTGCTGTCGCGTGTCGGTGACTGCTTCTTCCCATACAGCCTGACGATGATCAACCTGCGGACCCGGACGACCCGCGGTTCCATCGCAATGTCAGGGTTTGTGCAACCCGTGGCGTACATGATTGCGGTCATCGGCCCTTGGGGCTTTGGCATGCTGCACACGCTGGTGGGCAACTGGCACATCCCCATGTTCGCCATCGTCGCCTGTCTGCCCCTGCAGTTGATCGGCGGCATCATCGTGGCGCGCTCCAAACCCGTCGAGATTTGAGGAAATGACCACCGCCCGCTGATTCGCGCCGCAGCACCGCCGCCTGGTAGGGTATCCGGTGCTGATTCGTCAGCATGGCAGGTTGCCCGAGCGGCCAATGGGAGCGGTCTGTAAAACCGTCGGCGAAGTCCTTCGAAGGTTCAAATCCTTCACCTGCCA
>Ga0123357_10000407_pt1 | contig 40980 bp, 30 predicted proteins | sample TergutEmb28metaG_FD_89873 | JGI IMG/M metagenome (GOLD analysis project Ga0123357, IMG submission 89873) | Embiratermes neotenicus P4 segment gut microbial communities from Petit-Saut dam, French Guiana - Emb289 P4 | ecosystem: Host-associated > Arthropoda: Insects > Digestive system > Gut ...
AGCGGATTTCCTCGGCCTTCTTTCGACCAATTGTGCGACCATCAATTTTCATAGAACGCACTATACACTAACAGAACATGGAATGCAATAGGGGTCATCAAAATTATGCACGGATTAGTATTGTCATCCCCAGGTAGCGAGCGTGGGGTTGTCGGAAAGGGAGGCGAGGAATTTGGGTTTTCAATTGCAGGTCGGACGTTTTCCGTTCGCGGGCAACGGAAAAGCAGCTGCGCTGGGTGAGACGAATGGATTGATCAAGACGGTGTTTGATGCGCAAACCGGCGAATTGCTCGGTGCCCATGTGATCGGCTCCGAAGCCACCGAATTGATCGGAAGCTACGTTGTGGCAAAAGCACTGGAAACCACTGAAGCGGAACTGATGCGTACGATCTTCCCGCACCCATCTTTGTCGGAAATGGCGCATGAAGCCGTACTTTCGGCCTATGGCCGGGCCATTCACTTCTGAACGGATTGGTGATTTCTGCTCAACATTCCAAACAGAGGGATGGTGTGCGTCGGCGAACAGGCTCTTCCGCGATTTGCAGCCGGCGGTAGCTCCTGGTTTGGGCGCTGGTTCAGGCGATTGTCTGCAGGCGATGCGGCGCTCGTGGGCAGAATAGAACGCCACGTCCGAATAGGTCCCAGGCCATAGTGTTGGGACACCGACGCGTCGCGGGATGGATGACCGGGGCCCTTGAGGGCCTGTCCCCAACTCTGCCAGACCATCGCAGGCCTTGCCGTCTCTGGTGGATTGCACGGATAGAGGTGTTTGCCGGTGATGCTGCAAACACGCGGCTTTGTTCTGTCAACCGTGTTCATTCTTCCGTTCTTCCGTGCCGCTGCCTTGTAATGTCCCAGACAAAATGCGATTCGATGTGACCGGGAAGGGCTGTCGAGATGGGGCAGCTGTGCCGCTGATGTTTGGGGTTTCAGAGGTGTCGGCGGATTGGCCGACGGCACGGCGACCACCGGGCTGGATGGCTGTGCGGCCGCACCGGCAGTTGAGGTGCGCAGGGGCTTGTGTCGTCCTGGCGAGCACCGGCAATCAGGTGCGCTGTCTGGACTGGACGGGCGAAGCCGGCGGCGATGCGCCGAGTGTGGCCTTTGATCCGGTTGCCGCGTGGCTGCGGAGGGTATTGGTGTGGCAGCATGGAGATGACGTCCGGGAAAACGCGGGAATTTCGATGCGGTGTTAGGCATCGGCTATAGCTGGCAAGTCAGAGCGATGTGAAGTGGTCTTGCTGAATTGCTTGAGCGGGATGGGGCGAATCGGGTATCCTGCCGCTGCACCTATTGAGACCGGAAGGTCGGGAAATCGCCTGTTTGAGGTTGATGGCCGCAGCAGGGTCGACCCGACTTCGTGCCGCTGGTGTTTGAAGTCCAGCGCAGCCGTGACATGGACTCACAAAACCCCTGGTTGTTTTTTTAGGGGTCGCGAGCGGGACACCTGCCGCCTCAGGCGAGAAAAGTTCCAAAAAGTCAAAATGCGTAGCGTCTTCCGACGCCAGATCTTTACGTCATTTTCTGGATGGCTCCTGACATGATCCGGGTTCGCCCGAAACCCTGTACGCGACGCAGAGAAGAACGCGAATTCGATGCCTGGAGAGGCTGCGCGCAGTGGTCGCTGCCGGGGCAGATGATGGTGTGGCGCAGTCGCGACGCCTTGCCGCGTTGGCGATGGCGCATCGTGGTGCTGCTCGCGGCGGGCGCGCTGGCGGCGCTGGTGCTGGCTGGCGCGCTGGCGTCGTCGGCTTTGGCCCAGACAGCGGGTGGCGACGGCACCGCGACCAGCGGTGGCAGTGCAGGGGATCCGTTCGGTGTCCCGGGTGGGCCGGGCGATGGCGTCGGCTTTGGCGGTGGTGGCGGAAGCGGTGGTGGCAGCGGCGGCGCTGGCGGGAATGCTGCCGGAGGGAACATCAGCGGTGGCGGTGGGGCAGGTTATGGCGGTGGTGGCGGCGGCGGTCAGACCGGCGGCAGTTTGAGCGATGGTATCACCGTTACAACGAGCAATGCGGTCGCTGGCGGTGCCGGTGGTTCCCGAGGCGCAGGTACGATCGCCGGTGGCGGTGGTGCCGGCGTCGGTGGTGGCGGCGGCGGCGGCAATGGTGGCGGCAGTGGCGGTGGCGCTATCAGCGTTTCCAATAGCGCCGATATCGAGGCAGGCGATGGTGGTAGTGGTGCCATCGGAGGATGGGGTGGGGGTGGCGGCGCCGGCATCGGTGGGGCTGGGGGTGGTGGCAGTGGCGGTGGCAATGTCAGCGGCGAAATCATCGTTTCCAACAGCGGTTCGATCGCCGGTGGTGGCGGCGGCAGTGGTGTGTCTGGAGTTGGTGGCGGCGGTGGTGCCGGCGTCGGTGGTGGCGGTGGTGGCGGTGGTGGCGGTGGGGGCAGTGGCGGCAGCGTCAGTGGCGATATCGCTGTCTCCAATAGCGGCAGAATTCAGGGCGGGGACGGCGGCTCTGGCAGTGGCGGTGGAGGTGGCGACGGGATCGGAAACGGTGGAGGGGGTCCCTCCGGCGCCGGGGGCACCATCGCTGGCTCGATCACCCTCGAGAATCTCGCCGGAGGCGTCGTTCAGGGCGGCAACGGTGGCAGCGATGGCCCCAATCCTGGTGCAGGTGGTGCCGGTGTCCGGGGCGCCGATGTTGCGATCATCAACGCCGGCAGCATAAGTGGCGGCGTGAACGGCGATGGCAGCCAGGCTGCGGCAATCGTCTTTACGGGCGGCGCCAACCGCCTCGAGCTGCGCACGGGCAGCGTCATCACCGGGGATGTGGTCGCGCTTGCCGGCGGCTCCGACAGATTGACTCTGGGCGGGGACAGCGATGCCGCTTTCGATGTCAGTACCATCGCTGCCAGCGCCCAGTATCAGAACTTCACACAATTCACCAAGACCGGGGCGGGCACCTGGAGCTTGAGTGGAACCACAACCGGGGTGACGCCCTGGGTGATATGTCAGGGCACGCTCAGCATCGAAAGCGACGGCAATCTCGGGCTCGCCTCGGGGATGGTGACGCTCGACGGCGGCACGCTGGCGGCGAGGCTTTCGGTTGTCAGCAGTCGCGATATCGCCATCACCGGCAATGGCGGCGCCATTGAGGTCGCAGCCGGCTCGCTGTTTGAGGTCAAAGGCGTGATCGTTGATGCGGTTTCCGGGACCTCAGGCGCCCTGACCAAGGTCGGCGACGGCAGATTGGTGCTGGACGCCGCCAGCACCTATAGCGGGGCGACCACGATCATCGGCGGCGAGCTGGCGCTCTCGGGTGACGGCAGCATCGCTCTGAGCCGCAGGCTAAGTCTCGCGGGTTCCGGCACGTCTTTCGATATTGCCGCAGCCAATGGCGATAGCAGTATTGCCGGGCTTTCCGGTGTTGCCGGCAGCCGCATCGCGCTTGGCGAAAATTCGCTGGTGATCAATCAGGCCGGCGACGGCAGCTTTGCCGGCACGATCAGCGCGGGCTTTGGCAGTGTGATCAAGGAAGGCGCGGGGACACTGACGCTGAGCGGTGCCGCCAGTCTCGGTGGCGACATGGTGGTCAATGCCGGCGGACTGCAGATCGCGGGCGGCGGCAGTATCTCGATCGCCAAGGGTATGATTGCTGCTGCGGCAGGGAATTCCGCCGCAGCGACGGTCACGGGACCAGGCTCGCAGTGGACCACGAGCGGCAGTCTCAATGTCGCTGTCTCGGGCGCGGGTACGCTGACGATTGCCGATGGTGGCCTGGTCTCGGCTGCGGGTGGTACGAATCTGGCCGCCAACAGCGGCAGCACGGGCGCACTGATCATCGGGGCGGCGGCAGGCGCTGCCGCCGCCCCGCCGGGTACAATCGATACGCCCTTCGTAGCCACCGGCGCCGGCGTCGGCAGCATCGTCTTCAATCACAGCGACAGCAGCGGGAACTATCATTTTTCGGCGCAGATCATCGGTCCGGGCAGTGTCACCCAGGCCGCCGGTTTCACTGTGCTTGACGTTAGCAGCCTCTATAGCGGCACCACCACGGTCGCGGGCGGCACGCTTGATGTCGCAGGATCCATTGCCTCTTCCGCCACCACGGTCACGGGCGGAATGTTGATGGGCAGCGGCATTGTGGGCAACACGTCGGTTGCGGCGGGTGGCCGTTTCATGTCGGGCGACGGCACGGCCCGAGGCGGTATCACCGTCAACGGCAACCTCACTCTCCAGCCCGGAGCGGTCTTTGTCGTCAACCTCGACGTCGCGACATCCTCGCGCGCCGATGTCGGCGGAGTCGCGACTTTGAGCGGGGCGCTTGTCAGTGCCCTCTTCAGCCTCGGAAGCGTGATCGGCAAACAATATGCCATTCTGACGGAGGCGGGCGGCAGGCAAGGCAGTTTCGCCGGCGTCGACGACAGCACGATGCCCGCGAATTTCTCCGGCACCGTCAGCTATGACTCCGATACCGCCTATCTCGGTCTCTCCCTGAATTATGCAGCCGCCGGGACATCGCCGCTTGGCGGCAACCAGCGCAATGTTGCCGATGCCCTGACCGGCGTCTTCAACAATACGGGCTCCATCCCATGGGCCTTCGGCAGTCTGACGCGAGGAGGACTGACCCAGGCTTCAGGGGAACTGGGGACCGCACCACAGCAGGCGATGATCAATGCCGCCAGTCTGTTCCTCGGCCTCATGACCGCCCCCTTCGCTCCAAGGTCTGACGCGCCGGGCGTTGAGGCCAGCGCCTTTCTCAGCACCGCAAGGCGCGAGCGCCCTGTCACCGAGGCTTTCGCCTCTCTGACCACGTCTCCGGCCTTTCCGACCAGGGCCCCGGCCTTTGAGGCACGCTGGAGCCTGTGGGGATCGGGTTTCGGCGGTTCGCAGAATCTATCCGGCAATGCCACGGTCGGATCGCAGCACACATCAAGCGATATTTACGGGATCGCGGCCGGTGCCGACTATCTGCTGTCGCCGACCACAAGGCTGGGCCTTGCTCTGGCCGGCGGGGCCACTGCGTTCCGCCTCAGCGACGGCATGGGGCAGGGGCGTTCCGACTTTTTCCAGGCCGGCATTTCCGGACGCCATGCCACTGGCAACTCCTATGTCACGGCTGCGCTGGCCTATGGCTGGCAGCAGGTCACGACCGATCGCACGCTGGCTCTGGCCGGCCCTGAACGGCTAAAAGGCGATTTTGACGCCAGCACCTTCTCCGGGCGGCTTGAAGCGGGCCACCGTCAAGCGTTGGGCTGGATCGGACTTGCGCCCTATATTGCCGGGCAATTCACCTGGTTCGATCTGCCCGGCTATTCGGAACAGCCGAGGAGCGGCAGCAGTCTGTTCGCCCTGGATTATGAGAGCAGGACCAGTGTCGCCGCGCGCAGTGAGGCGGGTCTGCGGGCCGACAGATCGATTGTGCTCGGTGAGGTGACGCTGACGTTGCGTGGGCGCCTGGCCTGGGCCCATAACTGGAATGGCGATCGCAGCCTTGCGGCAAGCTTCCAGAGCCTGCCCGGGGCCTCTTTCGTGGTCAATGGTGCCTCGATCGGAACCGACTCGGCATTGATGACGCTGTCGGCGGGAATGAGCTGGGGTCACGGCTGGTCGAGCGCGCTCACCTTTGATGGCGAGTTCTCGGAAGTGAGCCGGAGCTATGCCGGCAGAGGCGTGCTGCGTTACCAGTGGTGAGCGCCCCCGGCATGTCTCCGCTTGTGAACGATATGTGTGTCGGTTCGTTGTGGTGGGACCAGCCGGGCGCTGGAGGACTTCCCGGCGGCCCCGGCGGCATGGGTCGGGATTCAGGATTTCGAATTCGTCACCTCTTCACTGGTGCCGTTTCGGTGTGCTGTCCGTGATCGGGCCGATCCGTGTGCGATCAGCGTGCCGCAACGGTTCAGAATGGCGAGGAGAGATCCAGGATGACAGGAGATGGCGGAGTGGAGGATTGGGGTGCCTACTTCTCCGGGATCAATGGCAAGCCTGCCTTTGTCGTGGCTGACCTGGCGCTTCGCGATCAGGCTCGTTTCGCCGATCACCCGCGCCTGCTGTATGCGCAGGTCGCCATGCGCAATCCGGACAGCAGCGGATTGGCGTCGCACGAGGAAGAGACGCTTTTCGTCATGGAGGACGCAATGATCGCCGCTCTCACCCGGGAAGCCAAAGCGATCTATGCCGGCAAGGTCAGCTCCGATGGTCAGGTTTCCTACTTTTTCTATGGTGCACCGGAAAATTCGCCAGGCAGAGCACCTTCCGGTCGGCAGAAAGAGAAAGAGGTCGAACCGTTGTGCGCGCAGCTCGATCAGGTGATGAAGGCGTTTCCGGCCTACCGCTATGACCGCTATGAGTTCGACGAACCCGGTTGGGATGGCTATCTCAACGTTCTCTACCCCTCGGAATGGGAAATGCAGACGCTGCAAAATCTCCGTTTGCTCGAGACTCTCCACAGGCAGGGCGACCAGGTGGATGTAGTCCGCGAGATTGACCATTTCATGTATTGCAACACGCTGGAAATTCAGCGGGAGATCATGCATCAGGGCGAGGCGCTCGGGTTTCGCGTGTCGGCACGGGATCGGGAGGGGCCGGACGGCAGATACGGCGTCAGCCTGAGCAAGGACGGTGTTCCGGGTGACATCGACGACATCGTGTGGCCGCTTCTCGAACTTGCCAGGAATCTGGGTGCGGAATATGACGGCTGGGGCGCGGCGGTCGTTTCGTAAAGCCTGAAAGCCACAGCGCTGGCTGCGGTTCGCAGAACCTGAATTCAGGGTCAGAGATGGCTGCAATCCGACATTCAGGGCAATGAAATACGCCGAACCGGCGGAAGGACTGAAAAATGAGCGTCCGCGGGTCACCGCGTCGGCAGCCATCGCCGGGTGTGGTAAGCGCCGGCTGTAGCCTGGGCTCCCCGGCACCTGGAACGAAGCGCACAGACTCGAGGGGATGGAGGGAGGAACGGTGCCCGCCATCGGTCATCGGCAATGGCGATCGGCGCGAGCATCGCTGCTCGAGCGGCAAGCCGGGGCGAAGAGGGCTTTCGAGTCGCGGTTGATGTGGAGGGCGCAACGTTTGAGGAAATGCACATGATGACGCGTGACCCGATCTTTGCAGCAATTTCCGCGGTGAACAACCTCCGGGATCGCGCTGCCGAGACGCAGCTGCGGGCAGCGGCTCAGCAGTGAGTGTTCAGAAAGGAGCGCGCCCTTGTCATGGTGCCGAATACATCCGAACCTCCGGAGATCTTTCTGAGCGATTGGGACGGGATTACCTTGGGTGCAGCGCCCAGAGAGCTTTGTGGCCGCAGATTGATCAGGGAGCTGTGATGTGGCCCGGCGGGAAAGCAAAGGCGGGCCCCAGCGCCAGAGATGCAGGCCGAAGAACTCGGAAGGCGGGCTGCTGAATTCGCGGGTCATGCGGGGCCGCGAGGCCAGGGGGCATCATGACCTGTGCATTCCTGACTGCAGGCGGCACTTCGCGTCTGTGCTCGGAAGCCCGGGAGGGAAATTCCCAGGTGAGTTACGGTCGGAAGCCCTGCGCCTTGAGCTCGGCGGCAATCCGGCGCGGCGCGCCGTAGAAATCGTGCCCCTGGCAGGTATCGAAGATCTTCTGCAGCGCTTCCCTGCCCCCCAGCCCTGCGATCAGACGTTGGACATAATCGCGCGCCATTCCAACGAACACCTCTTCCGCCATCATCTCCCCGCTTCCCGGCATCTCAAATTTCGGCAGATCGAAGATGCTGCCATAACCCTCTTGAGCGAGGATGGTATATCCTTTTCCGCAATCGCGCAGGATCACCGCCCCGAGGTCGAAGTCGCCCCATCGGATCGGTGCCTCGACCGGGGTATCATCGTCGGCATCCCGGGGATAGGATCGGGTGAACCCGTCGACAAGCACATAGCGGCACCCTGCGGGCTGATCGTCGTAGCGGGCATAGAGCCAGTAAGGGACGGTCGTGAGATCAATCGTCACCCGCGTCACCTGACCGTTGCTCTCCAATTCCCGGAACGTGTCTTTGCCCCGAAACGCTGCTTTGATCTGTTCGGTCGACGCTCTTTCAAATGCGGCCCTGGCGGAGTCATACCTGAAATCCGCCATTTCCGGCAGCGACTTCCACAGACTGACGTTCTGCCCCTCGTTGAACCTTGCGATGCGTGCGTTTTCTGCGGCCGCGGAACCACAGCTCCACGCAATGACAATAAGCGCAACAGCCCACTTCATTAGCGCTATCCCCAAAGACCCGCCTCAACTCGCTGCGGGTTCCGGTATCGTCACCAACCGGTAGATCTTGAAGGTGATGCCAACATAATTTGCCGGCCAGGGCACGAAATGAGCCTGCTCGAAGTCCGACACCCACCCCTTCGAGGTGTACATCTCGACATGCCCATTGTCGTGTGTTTCATTCTTCGCAAACACCACCACGTCGCCGATCTTTTCGATATATCCCTTCAACACAGGGTCCCGTGCTTTGTCGAGCTTCCCGGATGCCACCTCGGTAAAGCCTGCAAGGATATACATCTCGCCATAGTTGTAGGCGTAAGGCGTCTCCGGCACCCCCTTCTTTCCGACTTTTGCGAAGGCAGAAAGAAAGGCCTTCCTGACGTGGGCAGCACAATGCCCCTCACCGAATGGCGGCACCGTCGTGTCCAGCAGTTGCTGCGCGGCATCCGCCAGGACATCGGCGACCCTGGAATTGACAGCCGTCACGTCTGCACTATTACCCATGATTTACTCCAAAATGCGATCGTCCCGTCCATCATCGACGACAGCCGGAAACTGTGTTTCCGGCGCGTCTTTGTTCTCGCCGTTCGCTCCTGCCTCGCCCGTCCTTCAGGAGGATGTCCTATGAGAACACGGATGCCGCCACCGCCGCGGGATCACGCTCGCGGTGACTGGCGCAAACAACCTCCCCGAAAGGGTTCGACGCAGCGTAGCTGCCGGGTTTGCGGCCCATCGCGCAACGGCTAGAAGATCCAGCGCGCCGATGCATTGACCGCCGTTCCGCTCTTGTCTCGGGTGACGGTGACACTTACCCCGAACAACGGATGTGATGGACTGGCGGTTGCGATCCGCCGCATCATGGTGACCATTCCTCCGATCGCGGAGAAATCGTCACTATGTTTCAACAGCCATTCCTTCCGACCATTATGGAAGCCACTTGCGTCAGAAGCCACGCTGTCCAGGGCATTTGCTCCGGCCGTGAACGCACTGCTTGCGTCGGCGGACGACACCGGGAACGCAGCGCCGTACTGCCAGCTCAGGCCCACACTGTGATTCTTGAAATTGTCGGTGATGCCGAAATTTCCGACCCCGGTCTGGTAGTTCATCGTGGCGGATTTCGTTCCGACTTTCAGCGCCGTCTTGTCGCTCGCTTTCCAGGTCACCCCGGATATCTCGAACTGCACCCGAGCCTGCTGCCCAGCGGTATGCGGCACGTGAGTTGTCAACGACGCCTTGTTCCCGGCGACATTGATCACGGTTCCCTCAGGTGCCATACCACCCCCCAGAAGGATAGCCCGCTCCGAAGGACTTAACTTGTCCAAATGGAGACTCAGATCGAGATTGATCCCTTGTAAGCCTGCATCCGTTGCCATTTCACACTCTCTTTTGCCAGAACGCGTCGCTCAGATGTTGACGCTCCTGCTTTCTCTCAACCAAATCGCGCAGCGCTGTTCGTGCGATCACGATTGGAAACCACCGTCCGTGGCTGGATCGGGCAGGCCGGAAGCCTTGCCAAATTGGGGCCTTGCGGTCCCTGCTCCGTCTCGCGCTGCGGGTTCTGTCCGGATCTCATGGTACTGTTTTCCTGACCAGCCGTCGCGCCATGCCATCGAGTTCCTTGGAATGGAACAGGTCGATGCACTTCATGATGTTGTAATCGCCGGGCACGGAGCCGGAGTATTTGCGGCCGGCATATTGCAGCGCCAGTTTCCGCAGTTCCGCGAAATTCTCGACGGCTACGTGGCTGAACTGAAAATAGGCGGTCGCCGAAACCCCGGCGTCACGCTTGTCGGCGTCATCTCTGACCACGCTGCCGAGACAGACGGTGAGCGCCCAGTTTTTGAGGAGTTCGGTTTGGCTGAAGCGACTGGTCGGGGGGACCGCGTCCTCGGCCACGCCCGGGGTTGAAAGACATGCACCGAGGAGAAATGCGATCAAAAGCCGTTTCATTGCAGGATCCAGATCGAGGCGGTGTCCGGGATGAAGCGTCCGTTGTCGGGGTTGGCGGTCAGGTGGCAGTTGTCCGAACAGATGTTGCCATTCCACAAGGTGATGTGGCCGACGGCGTCGACCCAGCCCTGTCCTCTGACCACGACAATGCCCTGCATGCCGGCGAAGTCGGATTCCGCTGGAGCGCCCTTGACGGTCTTGTCGGGAGGGCCGAAGGTGTTTTCGAGATATTTCATCATTTCGGCGACACGGTAGAGATACCATTTCTTGTCGCCGCCGCTCACCATGGCGTATTGCGGGCTCTTTTGAATCGGGAACCCGCTGTTGTTGAGCACATAGCTCATCCGGATCGGGCAGGCGTTGGCGAAGCCGCCCTGTTCGGGCGGAATATTGATGTTGGCCTCGACATGGCCGCCGATCTTTTTGCCGACGTCCGGGACCGGGACGGCGATCTCCATAAAGGCAGACCAGGCGCTGTCAAACAGCGGTCGCGGTTTCGGTGGAACCTTCTTCGCGCTTTTTGCCATCTGCCTGTCTCCGGTCACATTCCCTGTTCAGCCGCCAACGGCAAGCGCGTTCCTGCTGTTGGCGTTCGCGCCGCCGATGCCGGCAGCGAGCCTTGCCGGGCAGGCGATTTTGCGGATTCTCGCGCGGGGCGGGTACGGCGCTGGCGCGCGGCTGGCCGTAATTCCGTGACATCGCAGAATTCGTCGCGATGTTCTGCTGAGGCGAGCGTCCTTCCCCTGACGCGTGCGAACTCGAACATTTTCAGCATCCTGCGTCTTCGAATTTCAGATCGCCGGCGAAGAAAATTTCGAGCGTCACGTTGCGCTGGGCGCGTTTCGGCGTCTGGTCTTCTGCAGGCGGCAGAAGTGCGAGGAGAGAATATGCCGTGGCGGCGGAAGAGGCGGCCTGTTGGGCGGCGAGGAAGCGGATATGGGTGTGAATATCGTGGATTCTCGAGTACTGACGCTGGATTTTGCTGGTCATCTTCGCCGTCAGTCTGGCGGCCGAGGCGGTTCCGGAATCGGGAATGCGGCGCGTTGCTGAAATTGCCGCCTCTTGCAGCCTTTTCGCCCGGTTTATCTCTGTCATGGCCTGAAGGAGAGCCTTTCCCGAACCGACGCCGAAGTCCGGTAATGTGGCGATCGTTGCCCAGAACTGGATCTTCTGGATGTCCGGATCGTTCTCAATGCGATCTGCTTCGTCGTCATTTCCGTCGAGGCGATGATAGTATACCCTGGCGTCGTTGACGAAGGCCACTGCACTGCCGGCACCGGAAACGGTGGCGGAGAGGAGACCGAGGCCGCCGAGTGCGCCACCAACCCCGCCACCGGCTATGACGACCGGGGCGAGGCTGACGATCACGACGGCGAAAATCACGATTCCGGCAATATCGCCGGCAAGTGCGAGCGGGAGGGGAGGAGGGGAGTGAATGACGGCGTCGTAAAATTCATCGTCCAGTTCTGCGCGCTGGAAATAGGCACCGACGACGAAGTCGCGTATACGTTCGTACCAGGATCTGCTCCCGAGTGGAGGCCCGGCGGCTGGTCTGGGGGGGGCAGACGGAACCTCCCGAGCCCTCACAAGCATCCATATCCGGTCGGGTTCCTGAGGCAAGCGCAGTTTGTACGCATAATGACCGTCGCAGAAGGCGATTCCGAGCTTGGGGCCGCCAACCTGGTCGGCATAGTGAGTGAGAAATTCTCTGGCCTGGTGCTCGTTGTCATAGGGGGAGAAATCAACCACGTTCGGCCTCCTGCTGATTTCGTTATATCGTTTGAGGAACTCTCGGCTGCGGCTGTTGCTTGGCTGTCAACGGCTGGAGCCGGCGGCGGGAAGGCCCAGGAGGGCAGCTCTTTAGTCGATGCTCACCGCCCGTTGCGAGGGAATGAGCGCCGCGCCACAATCGGTGGTCATGCCCTCAACCGCGATCTCCATGCCGTTGACGGTCGGTCCTGGACCGGGGCCGACGATGACATGGCTTCCGGAGCAGGTCGGGCATGACACGGCGTGGCCGACGCCGGACGCAATGACACCATTGATGTCGAAATTGGGGAAACCTTCGAGCACGGTGCCACCGTGGCTGGTGCCGTCACCGATGCGGATAATGGGTCTCGACATGGAAAATCCTTTTTGAATTTGCGGGTGACTTTTGTCCGCGAGCTTGAGGTCTTCGAGACGTCCAGGTTTTTTGTGGTCGCCGCCCGGGCAGGATTGCCGAAATGTCTTATCCTGTCCGGGGGGTGGGGTTCTTTGCCGCTTGAGCTTGTGAAGCGGCCGCTTGGTGAGGACGGAAATTCCGTCCTCACGGGGCCTCAGCCGGTGTGGAAGCGGATGGCCGAACCGAAGATTTCGATCAGACCGGACTGGTTGAGGACGGCTCTGGCGCCACCGCATAGGATTTCAATGCGTTCGCCGGCCCGGATGGTGCGCACAGTGCCAGCACTGTCTTCATGGTTTTTCTGCACCGTCAGCGTCATGCAGCCATCGCCCTGGCCACCGGAGCCCGGCAGGAAGGAAGCCTTCATGGCTTCCCCGACCTGGTCGGTGACATTGGCCATAGGCTGGGCGAGGCTCTGCTGGATGTGGCTGGGGCCGACAGCGACGCTGAAATTGCCGCCGACGATCTTCTCATAGCCGTTGGTGACATGCGCCTTCTTGTTCTGGCCCACGACCTCGACACGATTGCCTTCGATTTTCTGGATGTCGTGGCGCCGGGTGAGGTTGGTGCTGTCGTTGTTGATGATGGTGTTCATGTCCTTCTGGGCATGATGATACACCTCTTCGTGGTCTTTCTCGTCCTCGAAGCGCATTTCATTGGAGCCCTCACCTTTATGGGTCTTGGACTTCAGCACCATCCGGGTTTTGTTGCCGGGAAGCGGATAGGGGACTTTCTGGATCGGATTGGGCACGAGTGCGGTGACGATGGGGCGATCGGGATCGCCGTTTTCGAAACAGACAATCGCCTCCATGCCGATGCGCGGGATCACCTGCGCGCCCCAGCCGCCGCCGGCCCAGGGCTGGGCGACGCGGATCCATTTGGTGTCGCTGCCGTCCTTTTTGGCCTGGCGGTCCCATGGCCACCATAATTTAACCCGGCCGAACTCGTCGCAATGGATTTCCTCGCCTTGCGGTCCGGCGATGACGCCGATCAGGGAGCCGTCGATGCGCGGGCGCGACTGGTTGCGATGCGGGGTCGCCGGCAGGTTGGCGGGCAGTGCGGTGAAACGGTTTCTGTAGTCGGAGGGGCTGCCCCCGGTGGCGTAGGTGGTGGCGACGATGTCGTGCTCAATCGTCATCACCACCACGGTTTCGTAAGAAGATCCGGGGTCGGCGATGTCGTGCGGGGTGAGCTTGGCGCCGGGGGCGAGTTCGCGCACCGTCGAGGTGGCCTCGATTTTCTGGTGGCTGTGCTCGGTGGCCTGCATGCGCAGCGTCAGAGCATCCTGGGCTGCCCGGGTGTCAAGCGCGCCGGCGGGATATTCGTAAAGCTGATAGGAGTCATTGCGCGGCAGCTTGATGGTGGAGGGGACGTCGTAGCCGGGGACCTGGTTGGGCGACTGGAAATTCCAGTCGCGCCCGGCGCGTTTGCCGGGGATGAAGGCAAAGCCGCGCTGCCAGGAATTGATGTGCTCACGCTCGGCGGCGCCAAAGGTCAGGCGGGTCTTGCCGTTGCCGTTGTCGGCACCGTTATCCCAGCCATTGGCCTTGTTGGCGAGCACCAGGGTCTGCACCCCGTCCTTCTGCCGGATCCAGTAGAAGATACCGACGGTCTGGAGACGGCGCAGCAGGTAATCGAGGTCGGTTTCGTTCCACTGCACGCTCATTTCATCGGCGGGCGGCGGGTTGAGAACGCCGGAAGTGTCGAGGTTGCGGATGTTGTGCTCGCTGCACAGGGTCTGGGCGACCTCGACGGCGGTTTTGTTGAGCCAGATCCGGCAGTTGGAGCGCTGTGACATCAGCCACAGGTCGGGCCGCATGGTGATGCTGTACATGCGCAGATTGCGGGTGGAATGGGACTGCTCGCCGAGATCGGTGACGAGGCCGTTCCAGCCCCTGCGGCGACCCTTATCAAGGTCAAGCCAGACCGTGACATTGCGGCCGACGATGTCCTGGGCGGTGACGTCGTCGCGCTTGGCGCGGATGGTGGCCTGGAACTGGAAGAGGTCGTTGACCATCTCCTGGCCGGAGAAACGCTCGACCAGAAAAACATCCTTGCCGAGCGGGGTGTCGATGGTGAGGAGCCGGCCGGTCTGGGTATAGTCCGGTGGTGTCTGAGCGGTCATGCGGGGCCCTTCGGCAAATCTCACGAGGCCGTGGCCGATCGCGGTGCGGATCAAGCTTCGCCAGCGGCCTCGCCCTTCACCTCCAAGGGGGGAGGGAGGCGTGATCCGCGCAGATCTTCAAAGCTCGTCGGCCACTGTCAAATCGGAAAGGTCTCAAATCTTTCGAACACAGAATCGGAAAGTCAGGGTAGACCGCCGCGCACGAAAAACGCGCGCGGCGGCAAGCAGGCGGAGCGGCGTTGCGGGCAACGCCGTATTTCCTCAGGTATTGGCCGTCGAGGTCGAGATATCGTAGCTGCCGACCTTCTGGCCCTGGCCGCGGGAGCCGTCCGTTTTCTGCGGCAGATAGGTGATCTGCATTTTGGTGAAGCTGAGACGGATGGTCTCGACCGGACGATCTCCCGAAGAATTGACGGTGTAGTTCGAAATCAGGGCGTTATCGAGTTCATACTTGATATAGTCCGTGGCGCCGGATTCACCCTTGGCGCCGGGGGTGGCGAGGCTGATCACGGCCTTTTCGCCGCCCTGACCACCGGAGGCGCGCTGGAACAGTTCCACCGAAGAGGCATCGCCGAGCTTGGTCAGCACGATTTCCGAGAATGTCGGCTGGGAGTGCTCACGCTCCTCCATGGAGCCCGCAGTCATGCTGATGGCGCGCGAGACGTTCCAGTGGATGGCCTCGATCTCCATCTGTTCCTTATGTTTCTCGTCGGTGGTCTGGCCCTTGATGCTTCCGAGCTGCAGATAAATCGGCATAGTGTGGTCTTCCTTCTCTCTCTGGGTAAAAGTGAATGTGCTTGGAAAACGGGCGCGGATGCCGCGCCGCTACACCGCAGCCTGTTCCTGTTGTGGCACCGGATCCTGTGGTGCGGCGTCTCGTGGGCCTGCCGGCGGCCGGCTGGCATCGTTGTCGGGCGCGAGCGGGGCCGCGCCGGATGGGGTGCAGGGCCGAAGTGCCTCGCCTGCGTGGTGAAGGATGAAGTCGCCCGCCTCATCAAGCGCGATGGTGACGGGCTGTTTTGTGGTGTTCTGTGCGATCGCGTTGAGAAAATGGGTGGACAGCAGGGGCAGGATCTCGCGGGCGATCCGCCCTTCGATGGCGCGTGCCCCGGCATCGGTATGGAGGGCCGAGTCGACCAGCGCCGCGGCGGCGGCGGGCGTGATCGACAGGCTGGCGCCATAGGTGCCGGCAAGGCGCTCGCGCACCTTGCAAAGCTGGATTTCGACGATGCCTTCCATGGCTTTTCGATCAAGCGGCAGAAAGGCGAGAACGCTGACACGGCCGAGGAAGGGGGCCTTGAACTGACCCAGGAGCGCATCCTTGAGGAGCGCAGGCAGAGCGTCGGCCGGCGGCATGGTGTCGGGATCGGCGGCGAAAGCGGCGAGCACCTCCGAGCCGGTATTGGCGGTCATCAGGATGGTTGTGTTTTTGAAATCGATGTCGCGGCCTTCGCCGTCGCGCAGGGATCCCTTGTCGAAGAGCTGGAAGAAGACGTCCTGGACCGCAGGATGGGCCTTGTCCATTTCGTCGAGCAGCAGCACGCCATAGGGGCGCCGCCGCACCGCTTCGGTGAGCACGCCGCCTTCGCCGAAGCCGACATAGCCTGGGGGCGAACCCACCAGCATCGAGACCTTATGTTCCTCTTTGAACTCGGACATATTGATGGTGGTGAGGTTCTGGGGGCCGCCATAGAGTTCGTCGGCGAGCGCCAGCGCGGTCTCGGTCTTGCCGACGCCGGACATGCCCACCATGAGGAAGACACCGGGCGGGCGGCGCGGATCCGACAGTCCGGCACGGGCGACCTGCATGGCCTGTGACAGTGCATCGAGTGCGGTATCCTGGCCGATAACGCGCCTCTTCATGCGGGTTGAAAGCGCGTTCAGCGCATCGATTTCGTCGGCGACCAGCCGTCCAAGCGGGATCCCGGTCCAGCGCGCCACCAGTTCGGCGATTGCATCGGCATCGACCACGCGATGGGCCAGAGCGGTTTTGCCCTGGACCGCGGCAAGCCGGCGTTCGCATTCCGCCAGTCTGGCACGGGCCTCGTCACCCGGCTCGGCGGCAAGTGCCTGTTCGAGCTGGTCGGCCTCACTGAGAAGCTCGCGCTCCCGGGACAGACGCGTGGAGAGCGCGGCGATGTCGGTGTCAAGTTCACCGATCCGGGCTTCGATCTCAACCACGCGTTCGGTGAGGCTCGCGGTGACCGGTTCGGTACGGAGGCGCTCGGCCTCGAGCGCCAGCTGGGTGCGTTCGGTGCGCAGATCGGAAAGCAGCGCAGGCTCGCTCTGGCGGCTGAAGGCAACCGACGCGGCGGCGGTATCGATCAGGCTGATCGCCTTGTCCGGGAGCTGGCGGGCGGGGATATAGCGCGCCGAAAGCCGCACGGCGGCCCGCAGTGCTTCGTCGCGGATCGGCACGCCATGATGGGTTTCCAGCGCCGCGCTGATGCCGCGCAGCATGCGCACCGCGCTGGTCTCATCGGGCTCGCCGACATTGACCGGCTGGAAGCGCCGGGTCAGCGCCGCGTCTTTCTCGATATGGCGCTTATATTCGCCCCAGGTGGTGGCACCAATGGTCCTCAGTTCCCCACGTGCCAGTGGCGGCTTGAGAATATTGGCGGCATCGCCCTGGCCGGGCTGGTTGCCGGCGCCGATCAGACCGTGGGCTTCGTCGATGAAGAGGATGATCGGTGTTGGCGAGGCCCTGACCGCATCGACCACGCCGCGCAGGCGGCGCTCGAACTCGCCTTTGACCCCGGCCCCGGCCTGAAGCAGGCTGAGATCGAGCGAGAGTAACCGGACACCTTTCAGTTTGTCCGGGATATCACCGGCTGAGATGCGCAACGCCAGCGCCTCCGCCACTGCGGTCTTGCCGACACCGGCCTCGCCGACGATGATCGGGTTGTTCTGCCGCCGTCGCAGAAGGATATCAATGACCTGGCGCAGCTCGTTGTCGCGCCCGATCACCGGGTCAAGCCGCCCGCTGGCGGCCATCTCGGTCATGTCCTGGGTATAGAGGCGGAGGAAATCCTCGCCGCCAGCGGCCAGGGGAGCGGCGGCTCCGCCCGCGGCAGCGCTGCCTGCGCTGGATTCAGGTCCCGGTGGTGGGATACTGGCCGCCAGGGCTTCAAGAGCGGCACGGTTGGCGCGGCGCAGCGCCGGGGCCACCGAACAGGCCAGCGAGCGCAGGACGGAATCATCGAGCAATGTGAGAAGCAGGTCCGCAGGCGCGATTTTTGCGCGCCCGAAGTTGAGGGAGGCGCAGACCCAGGCCTCCTTGACCAGGTTGACCATGGTCTGGGCGAGCCCCGGGGTGCCGCCGCGACCCGGGCGGCTCGAGGCGACTTCCTCTTGCAGCTCCGCACGCAGCCGGGGGATGGCGACATCGGCCTTCTCCAGCAGCGCCGCGAAATCGGGGCGCTCCGCCATTGCGGTGAGAAAATGTGTCAGCTCAACGCTGTCCTGCGCCGAGCGCACCGCGACTGCGACTGCGGCCTCCAGCGCCAGAACCGATTCCGGTGCAAGCCGTTGAATGAGATGTTGAAGATCGACGCCCGACACGAAAAATGGGTCCTGAAAGTTGCAAACTATTATTGTGCTTAGCTACCACTGTTCCGCCGTTCAAGGGCAATTTAAATGATGAATTTATTGTGAACTGCATCTTCCGGCAGTGTTTCTGCTTTACGAAGGATGCGGAATTTAGTTTGTCAACTCACGTGTTCTTGATCGCGCCGCCCCGCCAGGAGTTTGAAGACGATCTCTCCGGTTGTCGCGGCGGGAGGCCTAAGTTGTTTGCAGGACCTTGACTATTCCCGCGCACGAAGGATGCGGGCAGCGCCGTCATGGCGCCGCGGCCCTCATCCCCGGTCGATCACGATTTTGTGATCCGCCATGCTCAAGGCCTTTCCTTTATATCCTATCGCACGCGCTGTTGTCGGGACCTCGATGGCGCAATTGCGCGATGTCGCTCACGCCGTCGTGATCTCCCTGGGGCGAAATCTCAGGATCTGTGACCCCGCATCGCCACCCGATGATCCGACGCGCAGTCGGTCGCCATTTAAGGGTGCACTCCCGCGGGTCCAAGGGGTTAGGGGGGTGCTCGCGAAGTTGTTATTTTGCCCTCGCAGTCAGATCTGATTTAATTGAAGCCGTCACGGTGCAAACCTGCCTGCGGTCCGTGATCCGGCTGGAGCCTGTTTGAGATGAGTGCGACCCGCGTCCGCAGCCCATGCGTCCCCGCCCGCCCTGCATGCAGCGGGGGGGCGCCGGGTCTCCGTTGTTCGCACTCCGTCGGATCTGATTCGGTTCCTGTCCCTGACGCTGCGAAAATGCCTGGCTGGCGAATCGGCCTGGCGGAAGTTCACATGTTTGTGATCAGCGGCGGCACTTCGCTGTGCTGGCGCAGGAGGCGAAGGTGCTGGTCCGGGGATGTGGCCGGATCTGATTCAAGGCATCGCCGAAACCGGGAAAGCAGGTTTGCCGAACACGGAAACGCTTTCACAGCCGCGTCCGTGACGGCCTGCCACTGGGGCCGGGGTTTCGGGCGCGCCGCCAGTCCTTTGCGCCGCTCCAATGAGGACCGTCGGGATGCTGCACAGCGTGCTGGAACCGACTTAGCGATGCACCATAACGGTGAAAGAATACCGTCCGATCTCCGCCCGGGCTTCGGGCCCGATCAAATGTTTGCGATTGAAGTCAGCCGTTTCTGCCTGTCCGCAGTAGCCGCGTGCCGGGGGAGGAGCTGCGGGGTCTTGAACGAACGCGCAGAACCGGAAACGACGCCGGGCAGAACCGTCGGACGCCTCAGACACGGTGATCACAGGCACCGCGAGCATCGCGGCATCGCTTTGAAGTCGCGCTGCCGACAGCTGAAACGGCACCGCCGGGCTTGTTGGAGGAGCAGCTTTCCGATTTATCTCAGTTCGGATCATAAGCGGATAAATCCGCACTGGCGGCATCCGGCGACGATGGATTAAGGGCTGACGGGAATGGCATTGTGATTTAAATCTCCCTTGAAGTGCGACCTGCCGGCAATTTCTTTGACAGACGCCCCTCTGACAACGGTACCTGATCAAGTGTTCGACATCGACCAGCTCTCGACCCCGATCTCGCCAGACTTCCCCACCGGCCATGATCTGCGCCGCGGCACCGGCACCGGGCTCTATTTCCGGCTCAAGGATCTGCGCTCGGCGGCGCGCGCCGAGGACCGCAATCTCGAGCCCGGCCAGCGGCTGTCGCCGGACTGGGCCGAAATCGGCAAGCTGGCGCTGGCGGCACTGGAAAAGGAAACCCGCGATATTGAAATTCTGGCCTGGCTGGCGGAGGCGGAGCTGCGCCTTCATGGCTTCAAAGGGCTGGGCCGCGCCTTTGCGCTGATCGCGCGCCTGGTGGAGCAGGATTTCGACGGTCTCTATTCGATTGAGGGCGACGTCAGCGACAAGGTGGCGCCGATCAGCGGATTGAATGGTGTCAATGGCGAGGGCGCGCTGATCAAGTCGCTGCGCCTGGTTCCACTGGTGCCGGGACACGCCTTTCTGAACCTGAGCCTGTGGGACTTCCAGCTGGCGCAGCGCCCTGGCGAGACGGAGCGGCGCACAGCGCTCCAGGAGGCGGTCGCTGCCGCCGGGCGCGATCGCATGCGTGCCTATCTTGCTGAGATCAAGGAGTGCATCGCCGCCTTCGGTGCCATGACCCAGGCCTTTGATCAGCGATGCGGTTCCGCCGCCCCGTCATCGACCATGATCCGCAGCGTGCTTGAGGAGGCGCGGCTCGCCATCATGAATATCGGCGGCCTGGAACATGAAGAGGCGGCGGCGGAAGCCGCGGCCGATCCGCAAGGCGAAGAAGGCAGCGACGTGGCAGCGCAGCAGGGTGGCGCTTCGGGGCCGATCCGCTCGCGCCAGCAGGCGCTGGAGCGTCTGAGTGAGATTGCCGACTATTTCCGCCGTCAGGAACCGCATTCGCCGCTCTCGGCCGCGCTTGAGACGGCGGTGGCGCGCGGCCGCATGGGATTTACCGAACTGCTTGCCGAACTGGTTTCGGACGAGGATACCCGTCGCAGTATTCTCATCACTGCCGGCATTCGCCCCGAGAAGAACGGGTAGTCCGTGGAAACCCGTCCCGTCACCACCACCTCCCGCCAGAGTAGCGGGACCGCAAAAACAGGATCAAGGAGTCGTCATCAATGGCCAGTGTCCACGACAAGCTGGAGCGCGTGCGCAAGCCGCGGGTGCATATCAAATACGAGGTCGAGACCGAAGGCGCCATGGTGGTCAAGGAACTGCCCTTCGTGGTTGGTGTTCTCGGTGATTTCTCCGGCAATTCCACCGAGCCGCTCAAGCCCTTCGGCGAACGCAAATTCGTCCAGATCGATCGTGACAATTTCGACGAGGTGATGCGGCGCATGACGCCCGGCCTGCATATGCGGGTGGAGAACACGCTGCAGAACGACGGCAGTCAGATGGCGATCGAGCTGAAATTCGAAAAGCTGGATGATTTTGAGCCCGCCGCGGTGGTGGAGCAGGTGCCGGCGCTCAAGTCCCTGCTCGAAGCCCGCAACCGGTTGCGCGATCTCTTGTCCAAGGCCGACCGCTCCGAGGAACTGGAAAGCCTGCTGGAGAACATCCTCCAGAACAAGACCCATCTGGCGGCGCTGTCCGATGAACTCGGCGCGCTCAGGAAAGACGCTACCGGACCGCAGGGAGACGCCAAGTGAGCAGCAATGTGAGCAGCAGTGCCAGGCAGCAGGCGCAGCCCCAGACGCAGAGCACGACGGCACCTTCGGGCCTGCTCGACCAGGTGGTCGCCGCCACCCGCCAGACCGAACCCGATCGGGCGCAGGATCTGCTGCGCACCCTGACCGATCAGGCGATGACGGGTACCATCACCTATACCCGCAATCTCACCGTGACCCTGAACGCGGCGATCGCCGCGCTCGACCACAAAATCTCGCGGCAGCTTGCCGCCATCATGCAGTCGCCGGAGTTTTCCAAACTGGAGGGCACGTGGCGGGGTCTGCATTATCTGGTGGCCAATACCGAGACCACAGCAAATCTCAAGATCCGGGTTCTCAACGCCACCAAGCGTGAGCTGTCGCGCGATTTGGCGAAAGCCGATTTCGACCAGTCGCGGCTGTTCAAGTCGATCTACGAGGACGAATTCGGCACCGCCGGCGGTGAGCCCATGGGGGCCCTGATCGGCGATTACGAGTTTGACAATTCCTTTGACGATCTCGAACTCCTGCGCGGCATGGCGGCGGTGTCGGCGGCGTCCTTTGCCCCCCTGATCTCGGCGGCGAGCCCGAAACTCTTCGGTTTCAACGATTTCCGCGAACTCGGGCGTCCGCGTGATCTCGCCAAGATCTTCGACACCCTGGAATATTACAAGTGGCGCTCTTTCCGCGACAGCGAGGATTCCCGCTTTGTGGCGCTGACCATGCCGCGGGCGCTGGCGCGTCTGCCCTACGGGCCGGACACGGTGCGCATCGAGGAATTCGACTTCGATGAAACCATCGACAGCGAAGGCGGCCAGCTGCCCCACGAAAACTACTGCTGGATGAACGCCGCCTATATGATGGGCGCGCGTATGACCAATGCCTTTGCCATCCATGGCTGGTGCACCGCGATCCGCGGTGCCGAGAACGGCGGCAAGGTCGAACACCTGCCGATGCATATCTTCACCAGCGATGACGGCGATCTCGATTCCAAATGCCCGACCGAGATCGGGATTACCGACCGGCGCGACAATGAACTCGGCAAGCTCGGCTTCCTGCCGCTGTGCCACTACAAGAATACCGATTACGCGGTGTTCTTCGGTGCCCAGACCACCCATAAGCCCAAGCTCTATGATCGCCCCGAGGCGACCTCCAATGCGGCGATTTCGGCGCGTCTGTCCTACATCATGGCGTCCTCGCGTTTTGCCCATTACCTCAAGGTCATGGGGCGCGACAAGATCGGCTCTTTCATGGAGGCGGCGGACTGTGAACTCTGGCTGAGCCGCTGGATCAACAATTATGTCAACTCCAACGATTCGGCGGGTCCCGAACTCAAGGCGAGATATCCGTTGCGGGAAGCCAAGATCACGGTCCAGGAGATCGCCGGGATGCCGGGCTCCTACAACGCGGTGGCGTGGCTGAGGCCCTGGCTGCAGATGGAGGAACTGACAACGTCGCTTCGCATGGTGGCGCGGATCCCCGCGAAGACGTGATGTCTCACCAGGCGCAAAGCGCGACGACGATGGCGACGCGGGATGCCTCCGGGCCGCGTCGCCGGCACGATATCCGGGCGAGGGCCGACCGGCTCATCGCCCTGATTGATGCTGCGCTGTCGAAGCAGGTCTGCCGCATTCTGCACCATCCGCGCTTCCGGGCCATGGAAGCGCGCTGGCGCGGGCTTGGTATGCTGCTGCGGAGCAGTGGCAACAGCCCCGATGTCAAGATCCGCATCCTGCCGGCGAGCTGGGCGGAACTGTGCCGGGCCATGGAGCGGGCCAGCGAGTTCGACCAGAGCCAGCTGTTTGAACTGGTGTATAGCCGCGAATTCGACATGCCGGGCGGCGAACCCTTCGGTCTTCTGGTCGGCGACTACGAGATCGGCCCCGACATGGAGGAGGGGCGCGACGCGGTGTCGACGCTGCGGGCGATCGCGCAGGTCGCAGCTGCCGCTTTCTGTCCCTTTGTGGCGGCGGCCTCTCCTCGTCTGATTGAACTTGGGAGCTTCAGGGAGCTGTCACGCCTGCCCGATCTGGCGCGGCCAGTCGCCGACCCGGCGCTCCAGCGCTGGCGCAGTCTGCGCCGGCTGGAGGATACCCGCTTCGTCGGACTGGTGGCACCGCGGGTCCTGATGCGCCCGCCCTACGGAGCCGATGACCGCCGCCGCCGCGATGGTTTCGGCTTTCGTGAGGAGGTCGAGGTGGACGGCGCCCATCTCAACTGGGGCAATGGTGCTTTTGCTTTCGCCGCCGTGGTGATCGGTCATTTCGTGTCCTCGGGCTGGTTTGCCGACATGCGCGGGGCACCGCAGGACGATCGTGGCGGCGGTGTGGTGCCGGCGCTGCCGGCCTTCGATTCCGGGCTCGAGTCCCATGGTCTGTCGCGCCAGCCGGCGGTGGAGGTGCGCCTGACCGGGCTGCAGGAAAAGCAGATCAGCGAATTCGGCCTGATCCCGGTTTCGACCACCTATATGGCGAGCGAGCTGGTCTTCAACTCCAATTCCTCGCTGCACCAGCCCGAGCGCTACAATAACCCCCACGCCACGCAGAATGCGCGGATCTCGGCGATGGTGCAATATGTGCTCTGCGCCTCGCGTTTTGCGCATTTTCTCAAAGTCATCCTGCGCGACGAGGTCGGCCGCCTCGCCGACGCGCTGTCGATCGAGAACCGGCTGCGCAACTGGCTGGGCCAATATACCGTCGGCAATGACAATGCGAGCCTTTCGCAGCGGCGGCGCTTTCCGCTGCGGCTTGCGGCGGTCGATGTCGCCGAGCAGCCCGGCCGGGCCGGGAGCTTCACCTGCCAGGTCCGGCTGCAGCCGCATTTTCAGCTGGATGATGTCGACACCACCTTCCAGCTGATTGCCGAGACCTCGGCGATTTCAGCACCGAAAGCTGCAAGAGCATGAACAACAGCATGAACATGACAGAACACAAAGCCTCCGCCGCTCACGACATCAAGGTGCTGCTCGCCGCCGATGATCTCGCCGGTGCCGTGGCGCGGATGATCGATGCGGTGCGCCAGGCGCCGCAGGACCTGCAGGGGCGCCTGCTTCTGACGGATCTGCTGATCCTGAGCGGGGATCTCGAGCGCGCCGACAAACAGGCAGGCGTCGCGGCGAGTCTGGCGCCGGCCGAGGCGGTCGGGTTGTCGCTGTTGCGCCGGGAAATCCGCGGCATGGAGGCGCGAAGGCGCTGGTATGAGGAAGCCGCCGTGCCCGACTTCCCGGACGGGCCGGGCGAGGCCGACCAGATTGCGCTCAAACTTGCGCTCGCCCTGCGTGCCGGCGATGAAGCAGCAGTGGCCGCTGCACGGGAGACGCTGGCTGCCATGGCGCCGGTACAGTGTTCGTGGAACGGCGGGGAGAGCGGCGATTTCCGTGACCTCGACGACCGTCTGCCGCATGCGCTGGAAGCCATCAGCAGCGGTGGCGGCTATCTGTGGATTGATTTCCGAAAGATCGCGAGGCTGGAGTTTGAACCCGACGCGCGGCCGCGCGATCTCGCCTTTCGGCGCGCCAGGCTCAGCCTCAAAAGCGGCTCCATCGCCGAAATCCTCGTGCCTGCGCTCTATCATGGTGCAGACCCCGGTGTGGCCTTGCGCCTTGGCCGCGAAACCAGATGGGTCGATGGTCCAGGCGGCATTGTCTGTGGCCAGGGTCAGCGCTGTTTCCTCGCCGGCGACGCCATGGTGGCGATCAGCGAGGCGGTGACGATTGCGGCCGGAGAGGGCGATGGCTGATCGCGAACTGGACGCGGTGCCGACGTTGGGGAGGCGGGAGCGATTGCCGCGGGTGCGGCGGAGGGGGCATGGCCCGGATCGGAGCAGCCGGCAGGGCCTTTCAGGGCGGCTGGTCAAGGTTGCTGTGCCCGGGATCAGAGCTGGAGAGGGCGTATTGCGTGGTTGATCCGCTTGGACGCTTTCTGCCGACATCCGAGAAGCTGGCGCACTCGCTGCTTGACCGGCTGATCGACCATGACCCGGACCTCAAGGTCGATCCGCCGCGCCCCATCGGCGAGCAGGTGCAGGCGCTGCGCGAGGGTCTGAGGCGGGATCTCGAGGCGCTCCTCAATACGCGGCGCTGTCCGACCACGCCAAGCGCGGATCCGCGCAGTGATCTTTCCAGTTCACTGCTCACCTATGGCGTTGACGGCTTTTTTGCCGCCAATCTGGTCACCCAGCAGCAGCGCGATGAACTGGCGCGCGCTCTTGAGAGCAGCATCCAGCAATGCGAGCCGCGGCTGGAGAATGTCCGGGTCTCGGCCCTGCCGCCGCGCTCGCCCGGCGAGCGTTCGCTGCGTCTGCGCATCGAGGCGGTCCATCGTCTGCAGCCCGATCTGCCGGGAATCGCCTTTGAGACCGCGGTCGATCCGACCACGCAGCGTCTGTCGATCGAGGCCGCCCATGGCTGACGGCTTTCTGCAGCGCTATTCCGAGGAACTGGCGGGCCTGCGCCGCCGCGCGGCGCGTTTTGCCGCGGCCCACCCGAAAATCGCCCGGCGTCTGCGCCTGTCGGGCGAAGCCAGCGACGATCCCCATGTCGAGCGTCTGGTGCAGAGCTTTGCCTTCGTCGGTGCGCGGGTGCGCCAGAAGCTCGACGATGAGTTCCCGGAACTCACCGGCAGTCTTCTGGAGACGCTGTACCCGCATTATCTGGCACCGGTTCCGGCGATGATGATCCTGCGCTTTGAGCCCGCCGGGGGGCTCGATAGTGTCCAGCGGATCCCGCGTCATCTTGAGATTCTGTGCGAGCCGATCCATGGCGAACGCTGCCAGTTCCGCACCACCCAGGAGGTGGTGCTGGCGCCGGTGACATTGACGCAGGGCCGGCTTCAGGGGCAGCCCATCGAGGCCCCGCTGGCACCCCATCTCCGTGCCGCCTCATGTCTGCGCCTCACCCTTGAGCGTCACGGCGGGCAGGGCGGGGTCGGCGGACTCGGGCTCAGCTCGCTGCGCTTTCAGATCACGGCGCCGTGGCGTGAGGCCACGGCTTTGCACGAACTCATCCTCAACCATGTCCTTGGCGTGGCCCTGGCCCGTCACGCCAGCGATACCAGCGCGCTGTTTCTGCCGGCTGCGGCGCTGCGTCCGGTGGGGTTTGCGGCCGAGGAAGGCATGCTGCCTTATCCGCCGAACAGTTTTGTCGGCTACCGCCTGCTCAGCGAGTTCTTTGTCCTGCCCCAGAAATTCCTCGCCTTCGAGATCTCAGGGCTGGAGGCCTGGCGCGAGGACGTGCTCGATATCTTCATCTATCTCGACCAGCCCGCAGGCGCTCTGGAGCGACAGATCGCGACGGCGAGTTTCGCGCTCAACAGCACGCCCGCGGTCAATCTGTTCGCCCAGCAGGCCGAACCGGTGACGCTCACCGGGGAGCGCACCGAATATGCCCTGGTGCCGGATTCGCGCAATTACGCCACCCGCGAGGTCCACAGCGTCACCGCGGTCAGTCTCAGCGACCGCGACGGGCAGGTCACGGAGGCGGTGCCTTTCTTCGCCGGACGGGGCGGCAGCGACATCGTGTGGCAGCTGCGGCGCGACTTTGATCCGCTCGATGGCACGAGCGAGGTGATGATCGCGTTTGTCGGCCAGGACGCCATGACGCGCCGCGACGTGGTCGCCAGCGTCGACACGCTGGCGCTCAACCGCGACCTGCCGCAGCTTCTGCCCTATGGCGGCGGTCACCCCCATCTGGAGCCGATGGATACGATTGCGGTCATCGACCACATCGAGGCCCTGACGGCGCCTACCGCGAGTCTGCGCTTCGCCGACGATGAGGAGCGGCGCTGGCGCCTCGCCTCCCATCTCAACCTCAACCATCTTTCGCTCCTTGATGGCGATGCCGGCGCGCTCAGAGAAATGCTCCGTCTCTACGTGCCGCGGGACCGTCGCGACATCCATCTCCTGATCGAGGCCATCATCGGCATCGAATCACGACGTTCCATGGCGCGCATAAGTGGCGGCGCCATGGTGCCCGGCAACGAGATCCGTCTCCGTTTCGATCCCGGCCGCATTGACCGCGGCGGCGCCTATCTCATGGCCTCGGTGCTGGACCGCTTTTTCGGCCTCTACACCTCGATCAACAGTTTCACGCGGCTTTCTGTGGTGATGAAGGGTCTTTCCGATCCCCTGGTGGTGTTCCCGGCCCGCTATGGCGAAAGGCCGCTGCTATGACCCGCGCTGCGCCGAACCCGTCCGGGGACGGGATCACCGCGCGCCTCCTGGAGGGGCCGGAGAATTTCGAGTTCACCACCGCGATCCGTCTCGCCGAGCGTGCCGGCGAACTGCGTCTGGTGGCGGTGGTTGAAAATGAACTCAGCGCCACGCCGATCCGGGCGGTGAAACGGCAGGACGGGGTGGTGGAGGTACAATCGAGCGTCGGCGGTCTGGTCGGGGCGCTCGGGGCCTTGCCGCCGGCCTATACCCAGACCATTCTCGAGGAGCGCAGGCACCGCTCCCGCAGCCTGGCCGCCTTTCTCGATATTTTCGCCGGCCGTCTGCTGCTGCTCTTTGTCGCGGCCTGCGAGAAATACCGCCTGGCACGGCTGTTGCGCTGGCACGGCCATGGCAGGGAGAACGGCATCATCCTGGTGCTGCTGGCACTGGTCGGCCTGCGGGCGCCGGAGTTGCGTTCCCGCAACCCGATCGGCGACGATCCGGTGCTGCGCTTTGGCGGCTTCTTCGCCTCGCGGCTGCGCAATGCCAGCGCGCTTGCCGCCATGCTGGGAGATCACTCCGGGCTCGCGGTGCGAATCGAACAGTTCCATCCGCGCCGCATCGATATCCCCGAAGGTGAACAGAGCGCGCTCGCAGGGGCGCGCTGCCCGCGTCTCGGGGTCGACGCCATTGCCGGGGCCACCGTCAATGACCGCTCGGGCGGCTTTCGTGTGGTGATCGGACCGGTTGGTTATGTGGACTATCTGTCGCTGGAGCCGGGTTCGCCGCGGATGAATGAACTGATGGCGCTGACCCGGCTCTATGTCGGGCCGGCGCTGCGTTTCGACGTCCAGGTCATTTTGCGAAAAGAGGAGGTGCCGTTCTGCCAGCTTGGAGATCCCGCGCAGCGGCCACGGCTGGGATGGAACGCCTGGGCGCGCCTGGTGCCGCTCAGTCATGACAGCGACGACGCCGTCGTCGCGGAGCGCGGAACCTGTTGAGGGGGTGGCGCAATGAAACTGGAAATCCGGCCTGCGGGCTCCTGCGAAAAAGCGATCACCGGCAGATTGCGCCTCGAACGCGGCGAGATGACGATCGGGCGCGATCCCGGCTGCACCGTGGTGGTCAACGACGACAGCCGCACGGTGTCCAAGACCCATTGCCGCATCCTGCGTGACGGCGTCGGCTTTGTGCTCCGGGACGAAAGCGTCAACGGCGTGTCGCTGGGGGACCGCGAACTCGCCGAAGGCGAAGCGTTGCGCCTCGTCAATGGCGATGAGATCCGCTTCTGCGGCTATCATTTGCGGGTTCGTATCAGCGGCGATGAGGAGCCGGACTGGAGCGACCCCGATCAACGCCTGGCGCTGAGTGATGAAGCGCCGAGCATCACCGCGATTCTGGCCGATGTCGCGCCCGCCGGGCGGGGTGCCGGCAGCATGCTGCCCGGGCATTTTGGGGAGGACTGGATGCAGGCCGAACCGCTTCCTCGCGGCAATGACCCTCTGGCTGGCAGCGCCACCACCGGCTGGGTCGGGCCGCCTTCGCTGTTGCCGCTCGGCTCAACGCTTCCCGAAGACTGGAACATGGCCTCCGACAGTGGCAGCCGTAATGAGCATGTCGCGGCAACCGGAATCCGCGTCAGCGTGGCCCGGACGGCAGAGGCGCAGGCACCCCCTGCCATGCCCGATCCGGATGTGGTGGCGGCGGCGGCGGAAGCCGCGGCGCAGGCCCTGATCAACGCCTTTCTGCAGGGCTATGGTGCGCCGCTGGAGGTGCTCGGGGATCCTCGTCTCTTCATCCATCGCATGGGGCACAGTCTGCGCCTGCTGGTCGATCACAGCAGCCGCGTCGCCGCCGAGACGGGCGCATTTGCGTCCACCGAGGGCGTCGACTGGGGCGCGGCCGGGATTGATCCGCAGGATCCCCGGGATGCGCTTTCGCGTGCGGAGGTCCATCACCGCAGCCTGATCGCGGCGGCATCGTGGCTGCTTGGCGAGACCGACCGCCTCGCCCCCCCCGTGATTGCAGGAATGGCCCAGGACGCCCAGCCGGCGAAACTCGGCGTGCGGCTGCGCGATTCCATGCTGCCTGGACGCGACGCCGGGCGGGCCTGGCGCGGCTATTACAGTGCCTATTACGTCGATGGCGCGACGCCACGGGTGCGTTTCGGCAAGGAACTCAGCCGCAAGGCGCAGACCCATGGCCAGGCCGACTCTTTTGAAGAACTCAAGGCTGACAGCAATCCGCACGGAGCAAGCAGATGAGACATGAGAACCGTGTGGCCTGGAGCGAGGGAATGTTTCTGCGTGTCCAGCACTTCCAGCAGGCCGATCGCTGGACCGAGCGCATCGTGCGCAGCGCCACCCGCGAGATGCGCCCTTATCCGTTCGGCGTCGCCGCCATCGAGATTGATCGGGAGGCGCTGTCGATCGGTCGCTTCGCTCTGTCCGCGATCCAGGGCATCCTCGCCGACGGCACTGCGTTTGAGGCTCCGGGCGATGCCGAACTGCCGGATCCGTTGGAGCTTTCCCCGACGATCAAAGACGCCATTGTCTATCTCGCGCTGCCGATGCGCCGTCCCGGTCGTCCCGACATGGCACGCGAAGGGGGCGGCGCCGGTGCCGGGGTGCGGATCGTGGCCGGGCTCTATGAGGCCCCCGATGCCAACAGCGACAGCGATATCGTGGCGCCGATCGATGTCGGGCGGCTGCGGCTGCGCCATCTGGTGACCGGCAATGAACTTGCCGGCTACGAACTCTTAAGTCTTGCCCGCGTGGTCGAGGTCCGCCCCGACCGCTCGGTGCTGCTCGATGACGGTTTTATTCCGCCCGTGCTCAATTGCGCCGCCAGCACCCGGCTCTCCGCGATGATGACCGAACTGCTTGGCATTGTGCGCCACCGCTGCGACGCCATTGCCCGCCGCATCGGCGATCCGACGGTGCGCGGTACCGCCGAGATCGGCGATTTCCTGGTGCTGCAGGCCCTCAACCGGGCCGACGCCGTGCTGGCCCATCTCACCAACAACACCCGCCAGGTGCACCCGGAGGACTTCTACCGCTTCTGTCTGCAGCTGGCCGGGGAACTTGCGACCTTCATGGCCCATGACAAGCGCGCCACGCTGTTTGCGGCCTATGACCATCGCGATCTGCAGAGCAGCTTTGCCGCGGTCTTCGCCGACCTCCACGCCTCGCTGTCCGCGGTCCTGGAACAGGCCGCAGTGGCGATCCCCCTGCAGGAGCGGCGCTATGGCGTGCGGGTCGGCACCATCAACGACCGCAGCCTGCTTTCCGGTACCGGCTTCGTGCTCGCGGTCCGTGCCGACATGCCGGCCGAGGCGCTGCGCCGCAGCCTGCCCAACCAGATCAAGGTCGGTCCGGTCGAACGCATCGCCGAACTTGTCAATGTGGCGCTGCCCGGCATTCCGGTGCAGCCGCTGCCGGTGCTGCCGCGGCAACTGCCTTATCGCAGCGGCACGGTCTATTTCGAACTCGATACCAGCGCGCCAATGTGGAAGCAGCTGGAGAGTTCGGGAGCGATCGCGCTGCACCTCGCCGGCGACTTTCCAGGCCTGGAGATTGAACTGTGGGCGTTAAAGGGATGACCAAGTCAGCTTCACGCGGTGACAATCTGGCCACCGTGGCGCGCCCCTCGGCGGTGAGCAAGGCGCGCGCCGCTGCCGCGGAAGCGATCGCGGATGTGATCGGGGACCCGGAAGCGGCGGCGGAGCCGAACGAGGCAGCGCCGCCGCCGGCCGCGGCCGGGGAAGCGGCGTCCCGCGCAGACGGCACGCTGGCCGGGGGGCCTTCTGAGAGTATCGATTTCCGGGCTCTGCTCGCCGGCTTTCGCCTCGACCACGGTTCGCTTCCGGCGATGGTGGTGGGTGCCGGGCCGCTGCTGGCGCTGGCCCACAGCCTCTATCGCACCAGGAGCGAACCCGATGTGGCCCGCCTGCGCGATATCGCGGTCAGCGCCGTGCGCAACTATGAGCGCGATCTTGCCGGCGCGCGGATCGCGCCGGAACGGGCGCGCGCCGCCCATTATGTGGTCTGCGCCCTGATCGATGATGTCGTGCTGTCGCAGACCTGGGGCGTGCGCGGCGGCTGGGCGCGTTCCGGCCTGGTGTCGAGCTTCCACATGGATGTCACCGGGGGCGAGCGGGTGTTCGACCTGCTCGCCCATTTCCACCGCAATCCCGGCTCCAACCGTGATCTCCTGCTCCTGATCTATCTCTGCCTGTCGCTCGGGTTTGAGGGGCGCACACGGGTGTCGCCGCGCGGCAAGCTCGAACTGATGCAGATCCGCGAGGGGCTGTACCGGACGCTGGCAAATGAGTTCGGTTCCTTTGAGCGCGAATTGTCGCCGCACTGGCGCGGCGAGAGCGCCCGCCACAAGCCCGCAAAGGGGCTGGCGCTGCTGTGGACGCTGCTTGGTCTCTTGCTGCTGGGGCTGGCGCTGGGCTACCTCATCTTCACCTTCGCACTCAACCGCCACTCCGACAAGACCATGGAGGATCTGGCCTCGATCCGCTTCCAGACCGCGAGCCTGTTTGAACGGCCCAAGCCGGTCCCGGTGAAGCCGGTGGTGGCGGTGGTGAAACCGCCGCAGCCCGATCGTTTCGAGCCCTTCATCGCCTTCCTCCAGCCGGAAGTGAAGGAGAAGCTGGTGACCCTGACGCGCAAGGACAAGGCGGTCCTGGTGCGGATCTACAACGCCGGCCTGTTCGACTCGGGCAGCGCCGTGGTCAAGCCGGTGTTCAACAACGTGCTGATGCGCATCGGCAGAGCGATTTCGGAACAGAATTTCAAGGCCATCGTCGTCGGCCATACCGACAACGTACCGATCCGCACGTTGCAATATCCCTCGAACTGGCATCTGTCGGAGGCGCGCGCGCGCGTGGTGGCGGGGATGGTCGCCGGTCTCACCGGGCCCGGGGTCATCACCTTCGAGGGCCGTGCCGACACCGAGCCGGTCGGCGACAATGCCACGCCGGAAGGGCGCGAAGCCAACCGGCGCACCGAAATTCTCGTGCTCGATGCGGCGAGCGCTGCCGGTCTTGCTCCGCGCGAGCCGAATTCCAGAGCGGGAGCTCCACAATGATCAATCCGCTCCTCTATTACTACTCACTGCGCACCTATGTCGACCCCTATGTCGGCCTGATCGGCCGGCGCTTCATCGGCCTGGTTTGGGTGGTGGCGATCTGCATCCTGATCTGGTTCTACGGCTATCTGCTGGCGCTGGGCAGTTTCAAGCCGCTGGAACCGGAGTTCAACCGCCTGATCGCGATGGTGCTGGTGATCGCGGGCTTTCTCGGCTGGACCATCTGGACCACAGTCCGAAAGCGTCGTGCCGAGACGGCGATGCTCGACGATCTCGCCGCCGAAGGCACGCCCTCGCCCGATGCCGAGGCCCGCGCCGAGGTCGACACCCTGCGCGACCGGCTCAAGGAGGCGCTTCAACTGTTGCGCCGGGTCGGCAAGAACCGCTTCGGCTATATCTATGAGCAGCCCTGGTATCTCATCATCGGCGCGCCGGGGTCGGGCAAGACCACCAGCCTGACCCATTCGGGCCTGAAATTTCCACTCGGCGAGGTGCTGGGCGCCGAACCGGTCAAAGGCGTCGGCGGCACCCGCAACTGCACCTGGTGGTTTGCCGAGGATGCGATCCTGATCGATACTGCGGGACGCTACACCACCCATGGCAATTTCGCCGGCGCCGACAAGGCGGGCTGGAACGGCTTTCTCAGCCTGCTGCACAGGCATCGTCCGTCACAGCCGATCAACGGGGCGCTGATCACGCTGTCGATTCCGGATCTCCTGGAGCGGGATCCGGAAACCCGGCTGGAGGAAGTGCGCCAGATCCGCCAGCGCCTGGCGGAGATGGATGAGACGCTGCGGGCCCGGGTGCCGATCTATATCGTGCTCACCAAGGCCGATCTGCTGGAGGGCTTCGTGCCCTTCTTCGACGGATTGTCGCGCGGTGGTCGCGACCAGGTCTGGGGTACCACATTCCCGCTCGATGTGAGCCAGGATCCGACCAGCCTCCCCGAACGCTTCCTCGAGGAATTCGACCTGCTGCGCTCCCGGATCGACGATCTGCTGCTGGAACGCATGCAGCAGGAGCCCGACATCGAGGTGCGCGGGCGCATTTTCGAGCTGCCGGCGCGGATGACGGCTTTGCGCGAACCGATGCGGGAAGTGCTCTCCGAACTGTGCTCGCAGTCGAAACTGATGGCACCGCCGCTCCTTCGCGGTGTCTACATCACCTCAAGTACCCAGAACACCGCGAGTCAGGGGGCGCGGGGCCAGCGCCGCAGCTATTTCCTGCTCAGGCTGTTTTCCCATGTGATCTTCGAAGAAGCGGCGCTGATTGCGCGCGACAAACGTCTTACGGGCCGCGCTCTGTTGCTGCGCCGCATCGCCGTCGGGGCCGTGGCGCTGATCGGCGCCACCGTGCTGTTGGGCTGGATCGGCGCCTATTTCCACAATATCAATGCGATCTCACGGGCCGAGACCGAGATTTCAAATTTCCAGGCGCTGGCAAAGGACATTCCGGTCGAGAACGTCAACGACGCCGACTTCCTGCGCCTGCTTCCCGCTCTCAACGCCATCGCCGACACCACCGCCGGCTTCCGCGAGCCGCCGCTGTTCCATGTCAGTTTCGGTCTGTCGCAATACGACAAGGTCGCCGGCACCCAGAGCCGGGCCTATAGCCGCGCCCTCAACAGCCTGCTGCTGCCGCGGCTTCTGGTGCATCTGCAGAACCGGCTGCGCAGCGACAGGCTCGGGGTCGACGAGACCTTCGACGCCCTCAAGCTCTATGGCATGCTGGGCGGAATCGGGCCGATGGATCCGGAGGCGGCGAGCGCTGCAGCACGGCTGATTTTCGAGGAACTCTATCCCGGCGAGGGCCGGCGTGAGGTCCGCGAGCGTCTCACCGGCCATGTCGCGGCGCTGGTGGGCCGCCCGGTCGATGCCCTCAATATCGACAATGAGCTGTTCTTCACCGCGAGCCGGCGTATCGCCCGGCAGAGCGAGGCCGAGCGGGCCTTCCATCTCCTTTCCACCTCACCGCAAGCCACTGCACTGCCGGTATGGTCGGCCTCAAGCGTCATCGGCAGCGCCAGCGAGCCGGCCTTTGCGCGCCGTTCCGGGGGCGACCTGCGGGAAGGTGTGCCGGGCATCTATACGAGAAGCGGCTTCCTCAAAGTGGTGGCTCCGGGACTTGCGGCGATTGCGCGCCAGGTTGCTGGAGAGTACTGGATCCGCGGCCGCAGCCCGGGCGACAGCGTGCCGGCGGATGCGATCGCGCGCGAAACGATCAAACTCTATTTCGCCGCCTTTGAGAAGAACTGGAGCGCCTATCTTAATGATCTGACGGTGCGCCAGTCGGATGCGGCGATGACCGAGATCGCCTCTATCCTCGCCAGCAAGTCCCAGCCCCTGGTGGCGCTGGCGAAATCGGTGGCCGAATCCACCGATCTGCCGGGCGCACTGGCGGGCGGCTATTTCGGTGGCGCTGCGGCGTGGATCGCCCCGGGTTCGGTTCCCGATCCCTATGAGAAGCTGCGCAATGCGTTGAATGAGAAGGCCGGGGGCGACAAGGAAGGCTCGCGCATCGAGGTGGTGCAGCCAATGATCGGCAAGCTCCATGACCAGCTGGTGCGCCAGTCGCTGGCGCCCGAGTCGGTGAATAATGTCGCGGGCACCAAAAATGAACTTCAGGCCGCCAAGGACGCGCTGGTTGCGGAAGTGCGGGGCCTGCCGTCGCCGATGAAGGAGTGGATCGCCGAACTCGCCGCCGCAGTCGAGGGCCAGGAGGTCAACACTTTGCGCTCCAGGGCCGACCGGGTATGGCAGGCCGGAGGTGCAAAAATCTGCGCTGCCGCGATTGCCGATCGCTATCCCTTCAACCGCAAGGCCGATCGGGAAGTGGCGATGGACGATTTCATTCATGTCTTCGGCCCCAAGGGGGTGTTTGACAGCTTCTTCACCGAAAATCTTGCGGCCTCTGTCGACACCACCGCCACGCCGTGGCGCTGGAAGGGGGCCTTCGGTGCCACCGGTGCGGCGAGTGAGGCTCTGGCCCAGTTCTACCGGGCCAACCAGATCCGGCAGGCCTTCTTCAATAACGGCAGCCAGCCCTCGATGCGGCTCACCATCAAGCCGGAGACCCTGGATGAGGGCGCAACTTCCGTCATCCTTGTGGTTTTTGGGGACGCGAGGGTGATTAATTTCCACGGACCAGTGGCGGCCAGGACCTTCATGTGGACGGCGCAGGAAAAGAGCAGCATGTCGCGGCTGATTTTCCAGCCCGGGGGCTGGGAGGATCCTGTGGACTTCAGCGGGCCGTGGTCAATGCTGCGCCTGTTCGACATCGCGCAGAAGACAAAGCTCAGTGCTGACAGTTTCCGTGCCCGTTTCAGCCATGCCGGCCATACTGCCGATTTCGAGGTCCAGGTCGGATCGATCCTCAATCCGTTCACCTCCGACCTGCTCACCGCCTTCATCTGTCCGAACAGGTTGTGATCATGCCTGGTGGCGTTGCAGCAGCACCAGGTTTCTTCGGCAAGGTTGCCAGCCAGGGTGACTTTGTCGCCAGCCGCTTTGATCTCGGCCTGCGCCGGCTAATTGACGACTGGCTGCAGCGCGCCATCGAGCACAGCCGGCACCGGCTGGGAGTGGGCTGGGAAGAAGCCTTTCAGGCCATGCCGGTGTGGCGCTTTGTGCTCACGCCGGGACTGCTTGGCCAGAGCGGCTTTGCCGGATTGATGATGCCCAGCAGCGATCGTGTCGGGCGGCCATTCCCGCTGCTGCTCGCCGCGCGACTTGCAGCGGCGCCGTCGCAGCTCCATGAGGCGGCAAAGCTGCGACAATGGTTCGATGTCCTTGAGCGCACGGTTGTGGCGGCGCGCCAGGGGGGATTTGATCTGGCACGGTTTGACCGTGCTGTCGCGGCGCTTGCACTGCCCCCGGATGGCGACGGCAAGGTGCTCAATGGGCGCTCCTACTGGTGGACGTTTGATAACGGGGTGGCGCAGCGCTTTTCCTCAACCGGACTGCCGGCACCAGAAAATTTCGAGCGCTTTCTTGGTCGGCCGAAGCCAGCCGATCGGCCGGCAGCAGCGCAGGGAGCTTCGCCGCGTGCGGAGGGCAGCGCCCCCCAACCCCGTTGCGCAACCGTGACAGAAGAGGAGGAGCGCGCTTTCCAGACCCGCATCGCAACATCAAAGGAGGCCCGGCCTGAACCGCTGCAGGTGCCGGGTGCCCAGCGGGCAGGGATTTCAGCTCCACCTCCGCTGCCGCTGGTCCCGCAGCCGCCGTCTTCTCTCCTGCAGCGCGAGCGCGAGAAACCGCCGGGGACGGCATCGTTGCTCACGGCTGAGGAAGGGTCCCCTGACGCCGGGGAAGGAGCTGTGCCGCCCGCATCGAGCCAGAATTCTTCCCGACACGGGCCCCTGAGCGACAGTGCGGAGGCCGAGCCAGAGCTGGTTCCGCGATGGCCCGATGCGGGGGCATCGCAGCTCACAGCCCCCCTGGCGTCTGCGGAAGGGCTGGGTGAGGAGGCCGTGGCCGGACCGGAGATCGCCGCACTGTCGCGCCTGTCGCGCCGCACAGATGTTGAAAGGCCCAGCAGGGCGGTGCCGCCGCGGCTGACGGAAAGCGCGCAGGAACCTGTGCCCGCGGAGAATTTCGGAGCGGCAGGATCGACTGACGCCAGGTGGGGCGCTGAAAGGCGCAGGAAGGCAGGATTTCCTCCGCTGTTGCCTGGAGGTGAGGCAGTGTCGGCATCCTCGCCGCGTTCCGGGCCGGCAGGATCAATTGACGCGGCCTCCGGATCTGAGACGCGCACGAAGCCGGCTGTACCGCCGTTGCTGCCTGAAGACGTGGTGGCGTCGACCGTCGAGCGGGAGTTGAGGCCGGCGCCATCCTTGGATCAATCGACACGGCTGCGCGATTCGGCTGTGGCCGCAACAGGCCAGCTGCCTCCGGCCGCACCCCTTGAGCGGCATCTCGGTAAAGTGCGCTCCTCGGGCAAGCCTGCCGGGACGCCCCCACTTCCGATCGTGCACTGGGGTGAGCCGCTGTTACAGCTGGACCCGGCTGTGGCGGCACCGCTTCTTTTCGCGGCGAGCGCGTCGCGCCGCGGCGGCGCTCTGCGCGGCGCGGCGATGGCGCTTAGCGACCAAAGGCGCTGCGACCTCCATGTTCTGGCACGCGGCTCGGGTGACGGCGTGGCGGGCGCGCAGGCTGCCGGCGTGGTCCTTGAGCGGCTGCAACGTCTTGCTCCGGCGACGCGGATTGACGATGCCATTGCCGAGGCCAAAGCAGCGCTCGGCAACGCCGATATTCTGCTGCGCATGCTGGGCCAGGAATCGCGATCAACCATCGAGGCCAGTGTGGTGGCGCTGCTGGCGGCGGGTCTGCAATTTGCTGTGCTGTGGGCGGGAGATCTGCGCTGCTATCTGTTGCGTGATGGATTGATGCGCTGTCTGACCCGCGATCACATCGAGATCGGCCTGCAGCGCCGTCTGGCGCGCAGCGTCGGGGGCGGGGCGCAATTCGCCTGTGATGTCGTGACTGACGATCTTCTGGTCGGCGACCGCTTCCTGCTGGTGGCGGCCGACGTGGTCAAGGCCTTGGGCGAGCGCCGCATCGCTGCCGATCTCGCCGATTCGAAGCCCTTCGACATCCCGGCGGCGGTGCTGGACGAGGCGATGATGTCAGGTGCCCGCGGCGACCTCGCCGCCATCGCCCTTGTAGCAAGATAGGCAGGTGAGCCCGGTGCCCGGAAACCCGGCCTCAAGTCCTGTGATCGCGGCCTTCCGGGCGCTGCGGCGGGCGCTTGACGACACCGAATCGGAAGATGAGCGCGCCTTATTGCGCAATGCTGTCCGTGACGCCCTTGATCGCGACGCCGCCACCCTCGGCACAGAGAGGCGAATCGTGGCCAACAGCTGGACTGTGACCGGGGAAATCCATCGCGGTCCGCATTTTGTCATCGAAGCCCTGCGCCATCGCGATCTCGGCGACCGTTGGGCGATCAAACGGATCCTTCCCGCCCATGCCAGGGATCCTCTCTTCCGCGACATGCTGCTTCGGGAGGCGGCAAACCATCTTCGCGTCCAGCATCCAGCCGTGCTCCGTGCCCATGCGCTGCTCCGACTTGAGGATGGCAGCCCGGCCCTGGTGCTGGAGTACCGGCAGGGGCCATCCCTGGCCGGTCACCTGCGTGATAGCGCGCTGACCCCGCCGCAGATTCTCCAGGTGGCCTCACGAATTTGTGAAGCCCTCAGCGAAGTTCACAGTCGCGGCATCACCCACGGAGATGTTACGCCAGCCAATATATTGCTGCCGCAAAGCGAGCCTGGCCTTGCGCTATTGTGCGACTTCGGACTGTCAACGGCCAGCGGCGAAGGCATTGACGGCTTCGAGGCGCTTGGTACGCCGGGCTTTGTCGCGCCCGAAGCGGCAATACCGCATGGCCTGCGCCATCCGGGTACAGACATCTACGGACTTGGCGCGGTGGTTGGGGCCTGCCTGGATGCGGCTTGTGCCTGCGATTGCGTGGCCCTGCGCCAGCTTGCTGCTTCGTTGTGCATGGAAAATGCCGCTTCGCGCCCACCGACAGTGGCAGCAGTACAACACCGGCTCAGGACAATAGCGTCAGAATTGTGACAACAGCGCATCAAACGCGAGTGATCACGAATTCCTGATCAATCGAGAGCGCCGCAGCCACTGGCAGCACCTGACAGGTCATCCTGCCATGTGCTAGTCACATTTTGGAACGGATACGCGTTGACGGACCATGCTGCTGGAGATGGCCTGCGATGACTGGAAAAGCTGTCGGTCTTTCAAGGCCAGCGCAGACAGTCCCACGCTGGCACGGTGCAGTGAGGTTGCTGTGCTGATTCGCTGCCCTGGCGGGAAGAGATTTTCGGGTGATGTCACTACATCATTCCAGGAACTCACCTTTTCCCGCTGGAACGGAGTCGTTAGCCTTGACGCTGTCGACCACTTTTGATCTGACTAACAAGAATTCGGTCCTTCGTCTTTCCTCAATTTTTCCAAGAGCCCTTCCGATGACGAGCACATGTGATGGTTTCTCGCCCAGGCCCCTCAGATACTGCCGCTCCATGCTTGGGCTTGGTGCGGCGCTGGCCGTGCTGGCTCTTGGCGGCTGCACCACCACCGCCTTTGGTCCGTCCACCACGAGCGCGGCGGATCCAACCATGGTTGATCTTGATTCGGCCGATATCAACCTGATCAACAAGGGCACGGTCGGGACCGCGCATCGCGTCCATGTCACCCGCAATCAGTCGGAACAGTTACGGCCCGGCGACAAAATCCAAGTCAAGATCTTTGACAGTGGCAGCGGCGAAGATGGGTTGACCAGCGCCAGAGTGATTGATCTCGGCGTCTTCCAGATCGACGGCTATGGCTATGTCACGCTTCCCTATGCCGGACGTTTCCGCGCCTCCAGGATGACCGTGGCCTCGCTGCAGAGCCTGATCGTGCGCAAGATGAAGGGCTCGGCGGTGGCGCCCCAGGCGACGGTCACCATCATTGAGACCGTCCCGACCAGTTTCACCTCCTTCGGCGCCTTCAAGACCCCAGGCGAATTCAAGTTCAGCCCGGGCGACCTCACTCTGGCACAGGCCCTGGCGCGCTCGGGTGGTCTGCAGGAACAGCGGGTCAACCCGGAAAAAATCTTTGTCTATCGCCAGGAGCCGTCGGAACTTGCTGTCAGCGTCGGGGCGGTGAAGCCGGAGGACACCCAGCCCGGCACAACCGCGCGGGTGGTCTATCAGGTCGATATGACCAATCCACGCTCCTTCTACACCATGCAGCAGTTCCAGATGAAAAAGGGCGACATCCTCTATGTGCCGGACAGCAATGGCGACAGCGGCCCGCCGAAGTGACGCCTTGCGGGTATCTTCAGAGCTGAGCTGAGCGCGTCCGCAGAGCAGCAGTTGGCGACGTCACCCCAAGGCGGCAACCGACCCGGTTGCCTGCAGGGAACCGGGGGCGGATGGTTGGCTTTGCGGACGTCGGCGCTCTGGAGCGCCAGGCAGTTTTCGCTGTGGCCTTGCGCGATCCGCGCTGATGGCGTCCCGGATCGGTGCCGGATGGTCGCTGCGGCCAGGCCTGCGCGTGACTGGAGAGGGAGTGCCTGTGGCTGCGCTCCAGGCCGAAAGCCGTCATGCGTAAACACCGATGTTGAAGTGGCGGATCGGGAGGAGTCTGCGGTCTTCAAACAGCGTCACAAAACGCGCCCCGACGATCACTGCGGCAACCCCGCCGTTTTTGCCCAGCACCGGTGCTATGATACGTACAGAGAGTTCCCCGATACGGTACTGGAATTCCTGCGCAGTGAAGTCCCAAGACGGTGGCTGAGTTTTGCGACAAGGTAACCGACAACTTCCGCGTCATCAACCCGGACAAATGTCGGGTGGTGGCGTGACGTGGGATTGAGCCTCCGAGGTTCGCAGAAAATGGTCGAATCGTATTCATTGCCGTGAATCGCAAGGCTGATCGTGGGGTATGCGAGGTATTTTCGGGTTTCAGGTTTTTCGTCTGAACAGAGGATATCATCGTAAGCGGCAAAGATGAACAGTCTGGCTCAATCCGCCGTAACCCCGGCGGTCTCTGGCGAGGGATCTATCCAACGCTCCTGGTACCGCCGTTCCTGCAAGGCCGCCCGGACTGCACGTGATC
>Ga0123357_10000408_pt1 | contig 40971 bp, 34 predicted proteins | sample TergutEmb28metaG_FD_89873 | JGI IMG/M metagenome (GOLD analysis project Ga0123357, IMG submission 89873) | Embiratermes neotenicus P4 segment gut microbial communities from Petit-Saut dam, French Guiana - Emb289 P4 | ecosystem: Host-associated > Arthropoda: Insects > Digestive system > Gut ...
AGTGAAATCCTGGCCCTTGCGGAAAAGCTGTACAAAAAAGCCGTAACCAGGCGTATCAGGGTCCGCTCGGTACGGCTGACACTCGAAGACCTGCGCCCCCTGGGTTACGAGCCGGACCTGTTCGAACCGGTATTCCCCGCCGGCGCAAAAAAAAGGAATCTGCAGGAAGCTGTTGATTCATTGCAGATCCGCTACGGCATGGGCGCGGTCACGCGCGGAATAGTTCTTGCCGCGTCCTGTGCCAACGGCGGCCGGCACAGGACAGCGCTGGCGGTTATTTAGGTCTGTCCGCTAACTGCGCCGGCCGTCAACTGCGCCGGCAGCCAACATAGCTGGCCGCCAATTACTTTGGCGAGGCAACCTTTCGGACAGAAGGTATACCAAGCGTATCCAGAATTTTTTGCAGGGATCTCGCGTTGGAAATCGCCTTTGCCTTTGTGTGGTTGTTGAAATAGACAACAAGCTTATCCGCCTTGATGGCAATATGTTTTATCCGTTCGGCGGCGCCTTCCAGTTCCTTGTCCGTGTAAAGGTAATCGTAACGGGATTTACTGTCAGATCCCCACCAGGTCTCGGTATTGCGGCCGTGCAGGCGGAAGTATGAAAGCGGGCCGGTGGAAACATCCAGCACCGGCGGCAGCCCCTTGATATCGGGCAAATCTGTGGAAACATAGGACACGCCGCGTTTTTTAAGGCCGTCAATGACGCGGCTGCTGCTCCACTCCCCGTTCCTGAATTCCACCGCCGATGAAATCCCCTCAAATTCACCCAAAAGGCAGTCCAGGTGTTTGCGGTTATCCGCGGTATAGTGAAAAGAATATGGAAACTGGAACAAAACAGCCACAAGGCGGCCGGCCTTTTGCAGGGGTTCTATTGCCTCAATAAAAATTTTGGCGTCATTGCGCCACTTATCCGGCTCAATGTTATGGGTAAGGGTCTGAACCGCTTTGAGCGCAATGAACAAATCAGGGCCGCCGCAGTCCAGCATATTCTGAAGCTGCCCGGCATTTGGCATTTTATAGTAACTGTTATCAATTTCTACGGTAGAAAATTCATTGGCATAGAACCGTAAATATTCATCGGGTTTAATTTGAGCCGGATAAAACGGCCCTTCCCATTCCCTGTATGAGTAACCGCAGGTCCCTATCAGTACTTCACCCATATTATGCCCCTTTGCCGGTTTTTAAATTTATACTATACTAATGTATAGGTATTGTCAATAAATCCGGTTAGGGCCTTTGTCTGCAGTATCAATACCCTTTATCAATGAACTTCAACCGTATATTCCAGAGTTTCACTCTGACCGGCGCCCAACCGTCTTATCCCGATTTTCTCCGTCAGCTCTGTTCCAAGATGAGCGAAATCCGGCAGGGAACTCCATGGTTCAATACAGACATAATTGGTATCGCTGGGCATATTTCTGGTCCATATACCGACATACTTAAAATCACTGAATTTTACTGTGAGCAGGCGGCCGGTATTGGGCCCGTGTAATTCGATAACCTTGCCGGCGTCATCTTCCAGGACAAGGGCGTCATTGGAAAAAACTCCCATGTTCAGGTATAAACGTCCGTTATCAAGATCAAATTTATGCTTTTGGATAAGCATCATTGTCTGGTCGTCTTTGGTAAATGAATATAAAGCGTCTTTGCCTTTAAATAAAAGAAAATAGTCGCTCATTTTCTCGCTGCCGGAAAGCGGAAGCATATACCCTTCATGGCCTCCGGCTTCGTAATACATATCTTTTGCAGAGGTGTTTTTTGTAATGTACTCCTTGAGCAGCCGGTTGTTATCAATGGTGTATCTGACACTAAACCCAAAATCGAAAGGATAATGCTGCAGGGTTTCGCCGCTGCTGGCAAGTGTAAACGTTATTGAATTACCTGATCGGTCTGCGGGTGTAAAAACCGAAGTCTTTGCGAAACCGTGAATATCAATGTCGTACCGCTTGCCTTCGTATGTAAAACCTTTTGTTTTGAGCCTGCCGATAAGCGGGAACAGGACAGGCGCCTGGTTTTTCCAGATTGCCTCGTTTCCCTGCCAGAGCAGTTCACGTGAATTGGCGCGGTCGTAAATGGATACCAGCTCCGCGCCGAGCTGCGATATTTTAACACTTAATTTGCTGTTTTCGATTGTATACACGGCAGTATGCGCAGCATCGTTCTTTGTAATCATCAGACGGCCCTCCCCCTGTTCAGTATTATGATTTGCTTTTTATTTCCAGTATGGTTTTTAAAGTCTGCGAACCGGCCTGCGCAATATAACTGGAGTCGTTTCCGGCTGCCAGCCATGAAACGCCCCGGCGGATCCAGTCTGTTATATTATCTTTATCGTAGGGCATGGAAATACCAAAAGGCATTTTGGCTGCCCTGCATTTTTGCGCGATTATGTCCATTAACGCCATAACATCCGGATGACGCATCTGGCCCAATAATCCGATTGAACCGGAAAGATCGGCGGGACCGACCACAATTGTGTCAACGCCGTCAACCGCCAGGATTTCATCAAGATTATTTACAGCGTCAATATGTTCTATCTGCATTATTTTAAGGAACGATTGATCAACGCCTGCAAGATATTCGCTGTTCGGCATTGTCCCATATTTACTGGCGCGCCTTGGACCAAAGCCGCGGGTTCCGGCCGGAGGATAGCGGCAGGCTGCGACAGCGGCCCTGGCTTCTTCTGCAGTGCGTATGAAGGGAAAAATAATGCCGTCCGGCCCCATTTCCAGGATTGGTTTGGCAAGCACGGGATCATTCCAGGGGATGCGGACAAAAGCCGCAGCTCCTCCTGCCTGACACGCGATGATGTGGCCAAGAATATTCTGTTTGTCCAGAGGAGAGTGTTCTCCTTCTATCCAGACAAATTCAAAACCCAGCATTCCCATTTGTTCGGAAATGGAAATATCCGACAAAGTTACATGGGTCCCGGCGATAAATCCGTTATTTTTGATTTTTTCCAAAATTTTTGACGCTTTGTTCATTAATAATATTATTGGCCAACCGCGGCCCAGGGTCAAGATAGCAGTTTACCTTTAAAGTTTATCTTTAAAATAACTTGCTGTCCAACAATAGCTTGCTGTCCATCTTGACACTTCTATGGTTTTTGACTTATCTGTATCAATGAAGAACTTTGATAAATACGAAATTGGTTATTTTTTACCTCCGGAAAAAAGCAACAACTGGATAAAAAAAGACCATGCAGACAAGGCGCCGATGTGGTGCAGCGTTGATCTGCGCGACGGAAACCAGGCACTGATTGTGCCCATGAATCTTGAAGAAAAAATTGAATTTTACAATTTTCTGCTTGAAATCGGGTTTAAAGAAATCGAAGTCGGTTTCCCAGCCGCCTCCGAAACTGAATATTCATTTCTAAGGACACTTGTAGACAGGAACATGATTCCAGATGACGTAATGATTCAGGTTCTTACCCAGTCGCGCGAGCATATCATAAAGAAAACTTTTGATTCCCTTAAAGGGATGAAGAAAGCAATTGTCCATCTTTACAATTCTACTTCTGTAGCGCAGAGAGAGCAGGTATTCGGCAAATCACAGGATGAGATCATCGAAATCGCAAAAGAAGGAGCGATACTGTTTAATAAATGTGCAGCCGGAATGCCTGAGACCGAGTTTACCTTTGAATATTCTCCGGAGAGTTTTACCGGAACCGAAATTGATTTTGCGTTAAAAATCTGCAACGAGGTTATCGATATCTGGAAACAGCAGCCAAAACGCAAAATCATCATCAATCTGCCGGCAACCGTATCCATGTCCATGCCCCATGTCTACGCGAGCCAGATCGAATATATGGGCAAACATTTAAACAACCGCAAAAACATTATCCTCTCGCTGCATCCGCATAACGACAGGGGTACGGCAGTTGCCGACGCCGAACTGGGCCTGCTTGCCGGAGCTGACCGTATTGAGGGCACGCTATTTGGCAACGGCGAGAGAACAGGCAATGTCGATATAGTGACGCTGGCAATGAACCTTTTTTCGCATGGGATTAATCCCAACCTGGATTTTTCCGACATGCCCGGTATAGTAGAAAAGTACGAAAAACTTACCGATCTGCCGGTGCATCCCAGACAGCCGTACGGCGGCGATTTGGTTTTTGCCGCTTTCTCCGGCTCGCATCAGGACGCGATAGCCAAAGGAATGAAGTGGCGCAAGCAGAACAAACTCGCAAAATGGAACGTTCCATACCTGCTTATTGACCCGCATGACATAGGCAGGGAATACGAGGCGGATATAATACGGATCAACAGCCAGTCGGGAAAAGGCGGGATCGCGTATATTCTGGAACAGAATTACGGTTACAATCTGCCGCCAAAGATGCGGGAAGAAGTCGGCTATTTTATAAAGAACGTGTCGGACCAGAGGCACGAGGAATTGCCCCCCGCGGAAGTTTTTAAACTTTTTGAAGCAGAATATATAAACCGCAATGAATTTATCGATGTTACAGATGTTACTTTTGAAAAAATAACATCCGGAGTAAATGAGAATGGTTTCAACACCCACATGGAAGTTGAAATTTTCGGTAAAAAATATATACTTAAAGATGCAGGAAATGGACGGCTGGACGCCGTAAGCAACGCGTTTAAAAAAAGCGCGATCGGTTTCGATTTTACATTTGTTACCTATTCCGAGCACGCTCTGGAGGCGGATTCACATTCGCGCGCCGCCGCATATGTCGCCATTGACAGCGGCGAAAAAATCTTTTGGGGAGTCGGGCTGCACCAGGATATTATTTACGCATCGATATACGCGCTGGTCAGTTCGCTTAACAGACTTGCCGGCACGCAAAAAAAACAGACCGGTAATAAAAGGGAGAAAAAATAAATGGGAATGACCATGTCTCAAAAAATACTGGCAAAACACGCGGGTCTGCCGTCTGTCAAAGTAAATGACCTTATTATGGCAAATCTCGATTTGGTTCTGGGCAACGATGTTACAACACCGGTCGCTATTAAGGAAATGGAAAAATCCGGCGCGGACAAGGTTTTTGATAAAAGTAAAATTGCAATAATATTGGACCATTTTACACCGAGCAAAGATATTAAGACCGCTGAACTCTGCAAAACCAGCAGGGATTTCGCAATAAAGTACGGCATCGAACATTTTTACGATGTGGGCAAAATGGGGATTGCGCACCTAATGCTGCCGGAAAAAGGCCTGGTCGCGGCGGGAGACTGCGTGATCGGAGCGGATTCCCACACATGCACATACGGGGCTCTGGGCGCCTTTTCTACCGGCATTGGAAGCACGGATATGGCTGCGGGAATGATAACAGGAAAAGCCTGGTTCAAGGTACCGTCAGCGGTAAAAATTAATATTCACGGCAGCCTGAATGAATATGTTGGCGGCAAGGATGTTATGCTTTACATCATAGGTAAAATCGGAGTCGAAGGCGCAGGCTACCAGTCAATCGAATTTTCCGGCGAAGGCCTTAAAAACCTAACCATGGATGACCGCTTTTGCATGGCGAACATGGCGATTGAAGCGGGCGCCAAGAACGGAATTTTCCCGGTAGACGGCAAAACCATCGAATACATGAAAGGCCGGGTAAACAGACCGTACAGCATTTTCGAACCTGACGCGGACGCCGAATATACAGCGGTTGTTGATATTGACCTTCGTAAAATCGGTCTTACAGTAGCGTTCCCCCATTTGCCGGAAAACGCCAGGCCTCTCGAAGAATGCGGCGATATAAAAATCGACCAGGTATTGATCGGTTCCTGTACAAACGGCAGACTTTCAGACATGATGATTGCCGCCGAAATTTTTAAAGGCCGTAAAGTCCACAGGGATGTCAGGGTAATTGTGATACCCGGCACCCAGGAAGTATACAAGCAGTGCCTTAAACTCGGGCTTATGGATATCTTTATTGACGCCGGCTGCGCGGTTTCCACGCCGACCTGCGGCCCCTGCATCGGCGGGCACATGGGAATTCTGGCGGAAGGAGAACGCTGCGTCTCCACTACCAACCGCAACTTTGTCGGAAGAATGGGTCATGTAAAATCCGAAGTTTATCTGGCCGGCCCTGCAGTCGCGGCGGCATCGGCCATTACCGGTAAAATCAGCGGGCCCAAAGAGGTCTGACCCAGGGAGGTTTTTAATATGGAAGTAAAAGGATTTGTACATAAATACGGCGACAATGTAGATACAGATGTTATTATTCCTGCCAGGTATCTAAACACCGCCGATTACAAAGAACTGGCCGGTCACTGTATGGAGGATATTGACACATCATTTGTCAAAAAAGTCCGTCCCGGTGACATAATAGCCGCAGGTGCAAATTTCGGGTGCGGTTCCTCCAGGGAACATGCTCCAATCGTAATCAGGGAATCCGGAATTTCCTGTGTAATCGCAAAATCATTCGCGAGGATTTTTTACCGCAACGCCCTGAACATCGGCCTTGCCATCCTTGAGTGCGAAGAAGCCAGCGAGAAAATATCGGACGGAGACGAAGTTTCAATAAACTTTGCCGACGGTACGATTACCAATCTTACAAAAAAGGAAACTTATAAAGCGACACCCTTCCCTGATTTTATACAGGGAATTATAAAGGCCGGCGGTCTTTTAAATTTCCTCAACAAGAGAAATAAACAAGAGAAATAAATGATTCTGAATCTGACATTGATTCCCGGCGACGGGATAGGCCCGGAAGTTATGGGCCAGGCTGTAAAAGTACTCGCAAAGGTATGTGATAAATTCGGTCATACCTTAAAATACGAAACCCATTTAGCCGGAGGGGCGGCAATAAAGGAACGCGGAACTTTTTTACCGGATGAGACCCTGGCAGCTGCCAGAAAAAGTGATGCGGTGCTCTTTGGAGCGGTGGGTGATTTTAAATACGATACTTTGCCAGGAGATCAAAGACCGGAAAACGCCATTTTAAAACTGCGCAAGGAACTGGGCCTGTACGCGAACCTTAGGCCGGCCATTTTATTTAAGGAGCTTGCCGATTCAAGCCCTGTAAAAAAAGAAATTACAGGCGGCGAACTTGACATAATGATGGTGCGCGAACTTACAGGGGGCATTTATTTTGGAGAAAAGGGAACCAAAGAAACCCCGATGGGTCCGGCGGCCTATGATGTAGAGATCTATTCAACCGAAGAAATAAGGCGTATCGCGGCAGCGGCTTTTGAAATCGCGGCAAAGAGAAAGAAGAAAGTTACCAGTGTTGACAAGGCAAACGTACTGAACAGTTCAAGACTCTGGAGGAGCGTTGTTATTGAAACGGCAAAAAATTATCCCGGTATTGAACTTGAACATATATATGTTGACAACGCGGCCATGCAGCTTGTCAGAAACCCCGGGCATTTCGATGTGATTGTAACAAGCAACATGTTCGGCGATATTCTTTCTGACGAAGCGGGAATGATAGCAGGCTCCCTTGGCATGCTGCCGTCGGCCAGTCTGGGCAATGGGAAGTTCGGTCTTTACGAACCTGCCCACGGTTCGGCGCCGGATATTGCCGGGCAGAACAAGGCCAATCCCATGGCCATGATATTGTCGGCCGCCATGATGCTGCGGTACTCATTCGGTCTGACAAGGGAAGCTGACGCGGTTGAGAACGCGGTAAAATCCGTTCTTGCAGGGGGAGTCCGCACTGCAGACATTGTCGGAGCGGGAGTCAAACCTGTAAGCACAGAAGAAGCCGGGAATTTAATCGGGCAGAAAATTTAAGATATATTCAGAATATACTGCGATAACCCGTCAGATTTTAAAGAGAACCTGGCGGGATATCCGTTAAGCTGATTCTATTTTACGGCTGTGAGTGTTATTTCTTCTCCGGCAGGGACTATAAGTCTGTTGGGAGCCTTGAATGTCTGTGCGCGCTGGGCGTCAAACAATTCGCCGGGTTTCATGTGAATCGGAATATTGAATCTCGCTCCGATTAGTTTGGCGCATTCGGCCGCTTCGTCCATATCCATGTTGTAATAACCGTCGGTCGGGAAGAAGGCATAATCAATTTTTTTTGCGGCAAATGATTCCATGGATTTTGTTTTGGATGTATCACCTGCAAAATAAATTTTTATTCCGTCTACGGTTACAATATAGCCAACACATTCTTTGGGGTCATGGTTCTTGTTGCCGGCTTCAACCGCTTCGATAGTAATATCAGTAATATTAAATAGATTATGTTTCCCGCCCATCAAAGCTTCTGAATTGGAAATGATCCTGCAGCCCGGTTTTTGGGAAATCAAACCGACCTGGGTGTGGTCATCGTGCTGGTGTGTTATCAATATAATATCGGCCGGCTTGTCATAGCCTTTTCCCGCATAGGGATCGATATAAATTACCCTGCCGTCCGCTGCTGTCAGCCTCAGACTGCCGTGTCCCTGATAAAGAATTTTTGTAGCCATTGATTTCTCCATTATTAATTATTATTATAACTATAAACCCAATATAACATTAATTTTTATTCATGAAAAGATAATGAACCAGTTTTTCCAAAAGCTGATTTGTGTCTATTGGTTTAGCGATATGATCGTTCATACCCGCCGCAATGCATTTGTCAACGTCCTCCCTGAATACGTTTGCGGTCATGGCCACAATTGGTATTTGCAGGGCTGCTTTGGTCCGCAGGGCCCTGATTTGACGCGTTGCTTCCAGACCGTCCATAACCGGCATCTGCAAATCCATGAGGATCAGACTGTATTTATCCGGCGCAGCGGTAAACATCTGCACCGCATTTACCCCGTTTTCTGCCCATTCAATTTTTATGTGCGTATTTTCCAGTATGGCATAAACAATCTCGCGGTTTATTTCAACATCTTCGGCCAGCAGGATTGTAAATTTACCAAGATCGTTTGATCGCGCCTGGATTGTCTGCGGATTGATTCCGGTCTTTTTTTCGGCCGCGCTTGAGCTTATACGCATTTTTACGGTAAAAGCAAACATACTGCCCCTGCCTGGTTCGCTCTCCATCCATATATTGCCGCCCATCAGTTCCACTATATGCTTGCTGATGGCAAGGCCCAGGCCGGTTCCGCCGTATCCGCGTGTTATGCTGCCGTCGCCCTGTTCGAACGGCGTAAAAAGTTTTTTTTGGTGTTCAGGCGTTATGCCTATGCCGCTGTCCCGAATCCTTACTTCAAGAACACATTCATCGCCGCTGCGGGAGTTTTCGGTTACTTCCATGGAGACCATTCCGCTCTCCGGCGTGAACTTGATGGCATTTCCCAGCAGGTTAATTATTACCTGGGTAAATCTTAATTCGTCGCCCATCAGAAATTTTGGCAATGTTTCGCTGCAGTTCAGTTTAAAATTTTGGTGCTTTTCCTCAATCCTGACTGTGATCATGGAATAGATATTGCCTATACATTTTTCCAAATCAAACGCTTCGTTCTGCAGTTCCAGTTTATTGGCCTCGATTTTGGATATATCAAGAATATCGTTTATCAGGGCCAGTAAATGTTTGGAGGCGCTGTCAATTTTTCCCAGGCAGCTGGTAATCCGCTCGGCATCGCCTGTACTCTGAGCTATGTGGGTCATTCCGATTATGGCATTCATGGGGGTGCGTATCTCGTGGCTCATGCGCGAAAGGAACTCGCTTTTGGCGACACTGGCGGATTCGGCGGCTACACGCGCCACTTCAAGATCCTTCTGCATTTGTATCATACCGGTCACATCAACGGAGGCTCCTACCACGCCGATGATGTCGCCGTGCAGACCGGTAATCGGGACCGTATTGCAGCGGAACACCGCGTTGTCCAGTTCCATCATCCAGTCCTGCGGTTCGCCCAAAAAAGTTTGTTCTACTTTAAGCGGCATGCTGGAATGAATTGTTCCCGGATATTTTTTTAAATATTCGTAAATGTTCTGTCCTACAATTCCGGGTAGATTCTTGCCGTTGGCGCTCAGGTAGATACCATCGTACAGGGTAAAGCGGCGGCCAAAATCCAGGCTCCAGATGATCCCCGGGAAATTGCGCACCACGGCCTGCAGGTTCGCCTGGGCGGCCTGCCATCTCTGGGACATCAGTCTTTTTTCCAGTGACGTTGATAAAATTCCGCAGACAGTCTTAAGAAACCGCAGTTCCCTTTCTGTCCATTCATGAACCGCAGAAAAAGTATTAAGGCCTATCAGCCCCCAGAATTTATCATCCGCGTGTATGGGCAGGTATACCATGCTCTTAACGCCGATATTCCGCATTCTGCCGAACAGATCCCCTTCCAGGACAGACAGATCGTTGGCGACAAACATCGGAGAACTCTGCAGCAGGGTAAACTCGGGAGTGTATTCGCCTGTAACAGGATCCATATACTGAATTTTTCTGTTGGCCGCGATATTAAGTGTTGAATCATCGTACCACAAATATTCAAAGACAAAACATTTTTGCTCGGTATTGTTCCTGTAAATAAACATTGAATCCACATCCATGTAACTGCCGATGGAAGCCAGGGCCTGGTTCATGCTGGCGTCAAAATCATCAGACAGCGAAAAACTCATGGCGACAGACGCGAGCAGTTCCGACTGCCGCTGTTCGCTGCGTATGGTTTTTTCATGTTCGATAAAATCAGTGACATCCCTTATAACAGTCGCAATAAGGACAGATTCGTCTAGTACATTCCGTACACTGTATATGTTATGCTCAACAGGAATTACGCTGCCATCTGCGCAGATCATTTCTCCCAGACTGGTCCAGAATCCGCTGCTTACTGCTTTGGCCATTCCCTCGGCGCGGACTCTTTCCAGATGCGCGCGGGTAAAAATTTTTTCGGGCAGTAAATCACCGGAGGCCTGATCATATCCGGTCATTTTATATGCCCCCGGATTTATGTAAAGCGCCTTTCCGTTTATGTCTGCTATGCTGATAAAATCGCTGCTTCCCTCGATTATGGCGCGCTGCCAGTTCAGCGTTATTTCCCTGAGGCTCTGTTCGGTTACATCAACGGCAATGCCGCGCAGGCCGAGGAACGTTTTGTTATGACGGTCCCCGGCGTCGCTGTGCCAGGCGATAAGGGTCATGCGGTAATATCTGCCCAGTTTGGACAGGAAAGTAAAACGGCGGTAGGGTACATCGGTTGTTCTTAAAATTTCAAGTTCGCTTTCCACAAGCGCCCTATCCCTGTCCACCGAGATTTCGAGAAACGATTTTCCCAAAATATCGGTCATGGTAAATGTGCTGTCGGTTTTTCTGAGTATATTGGTTACATTGTAATGCGCGTCCATCTCAAATACGCAGTCGCTGAATGCCTCCCAAAAAACAGTCATCCAGGTCCTGTCGATTTTTTCTGCTCCCTGCGCGGTTTCTTCTATGAGCCCGTATTTAACTTCCTTCAATCTTACCCCTTTCCGGTTTATTGAAATACTTTTTTAATACTTTGAACATCTTATCAAAATCTATGGGTTTGCCAATATGCCCGTTCATTCCGGCCTCCAGACATTTTTCGATATCTTCCCTGAATACATTTGCAGTCATCGCTATTATTGGTACTTCTTTTGCGTGCTTGTTGTCCAGAGCCCTTATATGGCGGGTCGCTTCGTATCCGTCCATCCGCGGCATTTGCACATCCATAAAAATCAAATCATATTTTTCCGGCGCCTTTGAAAATTTTTCCAGTGCCTGTTCACCGTCCTCGGCACATTCTATTGTCAGGCGGGTCGGCTCAAGAATTGTCAAAAGGATTTCGCGGTTAAGTTCCACATCCTCGGCAATCAAAAGCGTGTATCCGCCGGAGAAATCGTAATTCTGAATACCACCGGTAATTTCCTCGCTGTCTGCCGAATCGCAGTTATCATAGCTGCTGCCGCGTTCAAGAACAACGGTAATGGTAAAAGCAGATCCCTTTCCCGGCTCTGATTTTACCCGGATATTGCCGCCCATTAATTCGACAATACGTTTCGAAATGGCAAGACCAAGCCCGGTTCCCCCGTATTTGCGCGAAGTGCCGGCGTCTGCCTGTTCAAATGACCGGAACAGACGTTCCTGCTGCTCCGCCGTAATCCCGATTCCGGTATCCGTAACCTCGGCTTCGATAGTACACTGTCTGTCCTTCTCCCCGAGGAAACGCAGAAACATCGAAATGGATCCGTGCTCGGGGGTAAATTTAACAGCGTTTGATAACAGGTTTGTAATGACCTGTGCAAACCGCTGATCATCACCAATAAGATTTTTGGGAATTGCCGGATCAATGTCAACCAAAAATTTTTGGTTCTTTTCATTAATTTTGAAACTCTGAATTGTGATGACTTTTTCCAGCATTTTTTCAAAATTGAATTCAGTAATTGAAAGTTCAAACTTGCTCGCCTCGATTTTCGATATATCAAGTATATCATTGACAACACCCAGCAGATGCGAAGAAGCGTCATCAATTTTTCCAAAAGCGTAATTTTTTTTATCAATATCGGGTGCGGATTTCCCGATTTTTGTCATCCCGATTATGGCGTTTATGGGGGTGCGGATTTCATGGCTCATGTTGGATAAAAAATTACTCTTGGCCTGGCTTGCGGCCTTGGCCTGTTCCAGAGCAGCAGCGAGTTCCTGGGTCATAATATTCCTGAGCAGCGCGTTTGCGATTAACAGACTTCCGGACCGCAGAATCGACTCTTCGTTTGCGGTAAAAAGCCGTTCGCGGTGGCAATCGTTAAAGCCGACAAACCCCCAGAATTTTTCACGTATATAAACAGGTACTATCAAAATGGACAGGATACCCTGGGGTTCAAAACGCGCCCGCTCCTTGGCCGACATATTTCGCACAAAACTGTTAATACATTCGTTATGCGAAAGTTTTTCTTCCCATCCTGTAAGTGTCTCTTCATAGGATACGCCGATAGTATGTTTTTGTCCGATTGTTGGTTCCACTTCTTCTGACCATTCATAAAGCTGGGTGCAGAACAGTTTTCCGTTTTCCATATAATTTTTCCACAGCCTCATGCGATCGGCGTCAACCGCTTTTGCCATCATACCCATACTGCCCCAGAGCGCGTCTTCAAAATGATCGGCCTCTGCCTGGAGCAGCATCGCTGTCGCGTTGCTGACAGCGTTCAGCAGATTGTCCCGCATTTTAATATCGCCGGTCATCTGAATCTGCTCGCGCAGGTCACGGGTAAATGCGGCCAATACATATTTTTCGCCGTATATTACGCGTACCAGCGTAACTTCCGCAGGGATTATCGTACCGTTGGATGCCTTATGAATCCAGTTGATTTTGTTAATCCCTTTCTCAAATGCTTCATCAACTACCTTCTTCGCCTTCTCAACCGAGAGCACTCCGTTTTCCTGGTATTCCGGACTGTAATTAAAAAAATGTTCCAGGTAATCCTGCTTGCGGTTGACTCCCAAAAGCCGGATGGTTTCATTGTTACATTCAATCATGTTGAGATTTTCGTCCAAAAGAGTACAGCTAAGCGGCGTCGCGTCCAGCATAATTCTGGTGCGCTCGTGCGCCTCGCTGATGCTGCTCCAGGTATTGCGGATATTTCTGGCCAGTTCTCCGATCTCGTCATCACGATCACAGCCGGAAACAGCTGCAGGGTCTTCATTTGATTTATTCACACTGGCAGTTAAATCGTCCAGGGGCAAAAGGACAAGGCGGCGCGTAATTACAATATTGGCCGCCATATAAATTATTACCGCAGCCGCCAGCGCGACAAGCAGAGGTAAAAAATTACTTACAGTAAATAATGATAAACTGTTAAAATAGGTGACAACCGACCAGTCGGAATTTACAATCGGCGCTATAGACGCGTACCTGTAAGGTCCTTTTGAAAGGGTCCTTACCTCCGGCCTGGCATCCTGGTTAAAATATCCGCTGATGGTTCCCAAATATGAATCAAGGTATTTATTAAAAACCGGATCAACGGTTTCATCATTGATATGTATGTCAGTTCTCTCGACAGACATATCGCTGAATGTACTGCCCAGCTGGATATTGCCGAATTTATCAATAATAAAACTTTTTACATTCTTTTCATCATAACCTTCAAACATCGAAGCCAGCATTTTATCTATGTTTATGCCTGAACAAAAAACCCCGACAATCTCTCCATTGGATAAAACCTTATGATTAATCCATATCCGCCATTGTTTGGAAACTTTGTCTAAATCAATATTAAAAGTATATTCCAGGTCCGAATCCACAAGATCATAATACCAGTCATTGTAGGGATCCTCCGGATCCAGTACATCGAAATGTTCGAAATTTTCAATCGAAACACCTTTACCGATGGAATATTCGTTTTTCGATTTATGTACGGCGAAATATAGTTCCGCGCTGTCAAGCAGAACAATATAATCCTGCATTTCGTCATAGGCCGCAGCCTTCTTGACCGGATTTTGTTCGTCAGCAAACCAGTCCGTAACAGCTTTTGAATGGGCTACCTTTTGCACCAGCGCAAGATCGCGGCTCATGTACAAATTAAATTTATCAACAGTTTCCACAGAATAGAAAAAGGCAAGATCACGGGATGCTTTACCGGTAATTCCGCTGCCAATAAACACCGCCGCCGCAATAAAAAAGACCATAACCAGGGCAAGCAAAATAATATTTGCATTAAGAACGCGTGCGGCAATTTTGCTTTTTGGCCTGCTTGCCCAGGCGGCGTTTTTCATTCTTAGACATTAATAGTAACATTTAACAGATTAATTAATAAAGGGTATGCTGAAAAGCCTCAATTGACAAAAAATTTCTTTTTATGATATATTCAGAACATCAGGCGGCTGTCATATAACGGCTATTATCCAAGCCTTCCAAGCTTGAGACGCGGGTTCGACTCCCGTCGGCCGCTAAGGTTTTATCTTAAAAAATTGCGGGAGTCGAAACGGAGCGTTCCAAAAAACAGTAAGGCGTGAGCCTTAACAATAAATTACGGCCGGCGCAGGATGCGGCGGGAACGCGCAGACGGCCTGGAGAGAGCAAACAGGGATGTTTGCGGCCGGAAGGCGACTCCCGTCGGCCGCTAAGGTTTAGAAAATTTTTCGTTCAGTTTTTTAATGATAATTTCCGCTTCCAACTCCGGAGTCAGCTTATCGGTATCTATCACAAGATCTGCCAATCCCAGTACATCATTGTCGATTTTATAGATTCTCATATAACGATCCCGGTCCTGCATGTCTCTGGATTCCGTAAAAGCGGCAATCTCTTTTAATAAACCGCCTTCGCGCCTTTGGATACGCATAGCCCTTATTTCCGGGCTCGCCGTCAAAAACACTTTTAAATCGGCTTCCGGAAGCATCCAGATTGCAAGACGCGATCCAAGTACACAGCCGCCCCCTTCCCTGGCCAAAGTGACCTGGCGTCTGTCCACTTCAAGGTCCCAGCTGTCGTCCCCGGCTGCCAGTTTCATCAGATCAGCCAGTTCCAGCCCCCTTTCCCGGGCCAGGTTGCGGAAAGTAAAGTTTATAAACCTGAGGCCAAGGGTATCGGCCACAAGTCTGCTGACCGTGGTATTGCCGCATCCGCTTTTTCCGGAAATTGCAATTTTTATGTCCTTTTTATCACTCAACATCGCCGCAGATGAACCTCAAGTTAATTCATAATTCCTTACGGAGTTTACCCATACGCCTTTATGACAATATAGCTTATTATTGTATTATCATCCAGTCCGAAAGGAAGACAAGAAGCTTATCGAAGGTAAAAAATAATCCCCCGCTAATTTTACTCTACATTGCGGAGCTGTTCCCGAATGTTTTCCAGAGCGTTCTTCATTTCTACAACGAGGCGGCTTACTTCGAGCAACGGTGTTTTTGAGCCGATGGTGTTTATTTCGCGGTTAATTTCCTGGGAAAGAAAATCCAGCTTTTTGCCGGGGACAGGGTTATCAGCCGCCTCATGCCGGAATTCCGCGAGATGGGAAGACAGGCGCGAGAGTTCTTCTGAAATTGTATACTTCATAAGCAGGACAGCGGTTTCTGACAGAATACGGTTTTCATCAACGGCATTTCCAAGTACTTCGTTAAACCTGGTCCGCAGGTTTTCCTTGATTGAATTTTCTATTTCGCCGGCATGGGTTTCTATTGACCTGGTGGATTCTTCAAGTACGGTGATGTGACAGAGAATGTCTTCAAGTGTGTGCTGCCCTTCACGGCTGCGTTCGGATTCGAATTGATCTGCCGCCGATGTCAGGACAGGCTGTATATACGTCAAATATTTTTCGCTGTCGCGGTTTTTTTCAGTATCAAGAACGCCTTCCATGTTTAAGAGCAGGGATAGATCCGGCTTCTGTTTGATTTCCAGTTTGGCCGCGAGTTCTTCCATTGCCGTGTAATAGGCTTTGGCAGCAGCGGTATTTACCGAGACAGAAATCTCGCTGTTGTACTCCCTTACTTTTATGTTAATGTCAATTTTTCCCCTGTAAAAACGGGATGACATATAATCCCTGATTACCGGTTCAAGCGATGACAGCCAGGACGGCAGATATACGGAAAGCTCAAGAAACCTGTTGTTGTAACCTTTAATTTCAACGGATACTGTTTTATTGCCGTCTGTATTTTCACAAAAGGCATATCCGGTCATGCTTCTCATCTGGAACCTTCTTTGCTGTATTTTTCAAAAAGCTTCCGTCCAAGTCTCCAGTTGTCGCCCGCGCCCATGGTTATAAAGAGATCGCCGGGGCGCAAAATTTCCTTTAGCATATCCGCTGCATTCTCCGGTTCTTCGCAATAAAATACCCGGTCTCCCATTAGAGCTTTTGTTTTTTCAAACAATGTCATTCCGGTTACCTGGCCGGTGTAAACTTCCCTTGCAGATCCGTAAATCCTGTGCAGTACCAGAAGATCCGCGCTTTCAAACGAAGCGGCAAATTCATTGAGCAGGGCGCTTGTCCGCGTATAGGTATGCGACATAAAACTAAGGATAAGCCTGCGTCCGTAAAATTCCTTTAATCCCTCTGTTGTAGTTTTTACTTCGGCGGGAGTATGGCCGTAATCATCCATAAAAAGAATACCGCCTGCTTCCCCGATAATTTCCGATCGCCTGCGTGCTCCGGTAAAACCCTTAAGCGCTTCCTTAACCTGGTTTTCTTTTTCCCTGTTCCAGCCGCCGTATTCCTTGTGTATCAATGATGAAGTTAATGCAATGGCCGCGGCAGCGTTTAGGCATGAATGTTTTCCCGGATACCGCAGTTCGAATTCCTCGTTCAATCCCCTTAATTTAAAACGCTGGTATCCAAGGCCGCAGCTGCGCGAAATGATTCCCCAGTCGCCTTCCGCGGTAAATCCGTAAGGGATTAATTTGATGTTTCGTTTTTCCCATGAAATAATTCCAGCCGCTTCTGCGGCGCCCGGATCGTCGGTGCAGTAAATAAGTTCACCGCCCGGAGGGAGTTTCCACAAATATTCCAGAAATCCTTCCCGGATGGAATTATAGTCGGGATAATAATCCTGATGATCCGGCTCTATCGCTGTAAGAACAATCCTGTTTGGGCTGAAGAATAAAAAATGCCGCCTGTATTCATCGGTCTCCGCGATAAAATATTTATCTCCGTTGTCCAGCGTTGAGCGGTATCCAAAACCGCTGACCGCGCCGCCTACCAGAACCTGGGCCGGCAGATTAACAGCCCGCATTAAAGTTCCTGTCATGGCTGTAAGCGTAGTTTTACCGTGGACGCCGGCAATGCCGGATGAATCGGCAAGTTCCGAATACGCGCCCAAAGCTTCTGAATATTGACATACAGGAATTTCCTGTCTTTGAGCTTCCGCCATTTCCTGATTCCTGGTAAAGGAATACGCATCCGAATATACAACCAAATCAGGGGTGTTTTTGCCCTTGCCGATGTGTTTGGCGTCAAAACCTTCATAATACGGAATTCCGAGTTCCTTAAGAATGGTATCCGTATAAAAAACTTCCGGACTGTCCGACCCTGATACCAAAACCCCGCGGTTATGCAGAAATTCCGCCAGAGCGGCCATACCGGTTCCCTTAATCCCGATGAAATATACCCTGGAGCCTGACACAAATCCTTGCCGTATATCCATATCTTATGATATATGTAAACACATGGAATCATCAACACCTTTGGCTGAATCTGTGAAATTCAGAAGTTCCGCGGATGTATATGACTGGATATCCGGTTTCATAAATATGGAACGGGGCCAGGACATCCACGGCTTCCGTCTTGACCGCATGCGAATACTGGCTGAACTTACCGGCAGCCCGGAGAACTGCGCGCCGGCAATCCATGTGGCAGGCTCCAAAGGAAAAGGAACAGTTACCGGAATGACCGCGGCCATTCTGAACGCGGCGGGCATTGATTGTTCCATGTACGCTTCTCCCCATGTTACAGACTTCCGCGAACGGATTTCCATGGGAGCCAAATTTTTTAAGGAAAATATTTACACATCCGCCGGCGGCGAACTGTGCGGCATGACCGATTCGCTGCTGCGATCAAAAGATCCAAAATTCTTTTTGTTCACCGGGGAAAAAACAAACGGCGAAGAACCGACTTTTTTTGAGCTTATGACCCTTTGGTATTTTTTATGTTCAAGGGCCGCAGGCGTCAAGGCAATGGCGGTAGAAACCGGTATGGGCGGAAGACTGGACGCTACCAATATACTTGATCCCCTCGTGTCCGTGATTACATTGATCGAGCTGGAACATACTGAATATCTTGGCACGACCATACCGGCAATTGCCGGAGAAAAAGCCGGCATCATAAAACCCGGCCGTCCCGCCATAATTGCGGCACAAAAAAACGAAGCCCTGGAAGTTTTTAAAAACAAGGCTGCGCAAACCAATAGCCGGCTTTTATACTTTCCGGAATGGAGCAGGATCTATAATCAGGAGATCAACAAAAACGGGACGTCATTCAGTTTAAAATTAAAAAACCCAGCCGGTAAAAACGATCTTTTTTATAATGATCTTCGTCTTTCCATACCAGGCAAGATTGCGGCCGAGAACGCCGGGCTTGCAATACTGGCAGTCAAAACAGCTTTCCCGCAGGTACAGGAAGACGCTGTTAAAAAAGGTCTGGCCGGTTTTACCATACCGGCGCGTTTCGAACAGCTCCCGATTGAACAGGATTTTATTCTGGACGGAGCCCACACTCCGCGCAGCGCCGAAAGCACAATCAGCACCTTTGTGCAGCTTTACGGGAAAGGCGGCATCCTGATTTTTGCCTGCGCCGCAAACAAAGACGCCGGTTCAATAGCACAGTTTTGTATCCCCTGGTTCTCAAAAATAATTATTACAACACCGGGAACCTTTAAAAAAAGTTTCCCGCAGGAAGTATACGAAGCATTCCTAAAAGCGGCTGCTGAATATGGAAACCGCGATCCAAATAAACAAGAACCGATTAACCGCGATCCCCAAATCCTGCTGATTCCGGAGACCGCAGCGGCCATAAAAAAAGCTCTGGAAATGGGGCAGGATTTAAGACTGCCAATCCTGGGAACAGGTTCTTTTTATCTGGCCGGCGAGATCAAAAATTTTTTTAATAAAAATTAATAGGAATTCTTACCACAAACTTCACGAACGCTCGCGAACAGGTTTTAGAATAAGATTATCTCACGGAGCTCTCAGAGTACACGAAGCTCCACAGAGGAAGAAATAAGAAAAGTTAAAGAGAAAAGTGTAAGGAGATAGGAAAATTAGAAGGGAGAAATTAGAAAAGAAAAATTAGAAAAAATTAGAAAAAACCATGCTAAGTCAAAATTCCTCATTCCTAATTCCTAATTCCTAATTTTTAACTTCCTCGCTCCGTGTGAAATTCCTCACCGCCTGAATCTGTTCGTGCATGTTCGTGTGTCATGTTCGTGGTTAATTCTTCGCGCTGAATTTAATTCTTCGCGCTGAATTTAATTCCAAACGATAGCCAATAAAGTAAACCGACCATTACGGCGCCGCCAACAATGTTGCCTAAAGTTACAGGGAACAGGTTTTTGACAACAAAGCTGCCCCAGTTAAGATTCGCCGCCGCGTCGTTGGTCAGGCCGGACATTGAAAGCCACAGCGGATTCTGTTTGGCAAAAATACCGGCCGGAATGTAATACATGTTGGCGATAGAATGTTCAAACCCGGAGGTAACAAAAAGACATATAACAAAAAAAATCCCCAGTGCTTTGCCCGCAAGGTCTTTGGCTCCGTAGGAAACCCACACCGCCAGACACACCAGCCAGTTGCACATCAGGCCAAGCAAAAAGGCAGAATGAAAGGGATAACTTGTTTTGGCCGCGGCGATTTTTATTGTCATACCGCCAAGCAGACCGCCGCTTGTATTGAATTGTCCGCAATTTGCCATCATCCAGGCGATAAAAATACTTCCCAAAAAATTTCCGATGTATACCAAAAACCAGTTCAGAAGCATTTGCCGGACAGCGGCCCTGCGATCCAATACGGCAACAATTATCAGCATATTGCCGGTAAATAATTCACCGCCGGCCAGGATTACCAGCATTAGCCCTATACCGAATATTGATCCGGCAAGCACCTTGCCAAGTCCGTAGGTGTCTGCGCCTGCAAGCAGATTGAACGCCGCCATATTCGAGCCTTCCGAGGCAAAGGCAATAAACGCTCCGGCAAGAAACGCCAGAATCATAAGCGGCAAAAATTTACGTTTTGTTTTTGCAAGCCCGGTGTCGCCTGCATATGCCAATATTTCGGCTGGTGTTCTTACTTCCATGATTGCGCATAATTATATATCAAAAAAGTCCAGCTCAGGAAGGGTGTAAAAAAGTTCTTTTTCTGTACCGGGATCAGTGAACCGCAGTGAAGCTGCACGCAGTCCCAAAAAACCAACGCCGGCTTTTTTACCGCCGTATAAAGGATCATTGAGCACAGGGAATCCTGCCCAGGCAAGATGGCAGCGAATCTGGTGTCTGAATCCCTTCTCAATCCTGACTTCCATATAACGGCATGATCCGGCCGGACAAATGTTATTTTTTAATATTACTGTGCTGTAATTTTTACCTAATCCGGATATTGCGCATGGGCGGACTTCTTTTCTGCCCGGGCCGTAGGGACGGAATTGGCTTGCAATAACCGGCGGGAGTCCGCCTGGATTTTCATAAGTAAAAGGAGGGAATCCGGCTATCGCGCCGGAGGCCTCTGCTGCAAGCACTCCGTATTCCTTGATTACTTCTCCGCGTTCCTGCATCAAGGTAAACATATCAAATGATTTTTGGTTTCTGGCAAACAATAATAAACCGTGGGTTTCATAATCCAGCCTGTGCAGCAAACCATATCCGCCCCTGCCGGTAATTTTATTTATTTCTGGAAACCGCAAAGCGCACCATTCGGCTAAGCTTGGGCCGCTGCCGGGAGCGCTGTGCATTTTGGGAGGTTTGTATGCAATAAAAAAATCAGCAGACTCAAAAATTACTTCCGGGGCATGTAAATTTTTGGGAGTTAAGAATTCAGGTTTCATTTATCAAGAACCGAAAATACATCGTTAAAGCGTGCGGGAAACTTTGTTCTGAATGTCTGTCTGCCTGTTCCCGGCAGTTTGATAGTCAGCCGTTTCGCGTGAAGCATCAATGTACATCCTTGCAAAATCCCGTCTTTGGCGCCGTAAAGGGGATCTCCGACAATGGGAAATCCAAGGTATTTTAAATGAACACGGATCTGATGGGTGCGGCCGGTCTTTGGCCTTATAAGCAGGAGAGAATAATTGCCCCAGGTCTTTGCGACTTTATACAGGGTAAGACTTTTTTTACCGTTAGTATTAACAGCGAAAAGTTTTCTGTTATTCCTGTCCCTTCCTATGGGTTTTTCAATCTGCCCGCATGAATCCGGCGGACATCCGCTGACTATTGCTGCGTACGTTTTAATAACCTTGCGCTGTTTAAACTGTTCAGCCAAAAAAAAATGCGTGCCCTCATCCCAGGCTGTAATGATAAGTCCGGAAGTATCCTTGTCCAGGCGGTGGACAATTCCGGGTCTGATGCCTGGTGATAAATCACCTTGCGATAAATAATCGCCTGGCGCTGGCGGCAGTCCGCTGCCGGCGTTTCTGCAAAGCCTGCGGAAATACAGTGCATTGGCCAATGTACCATTGTAATTGCCGGCGCCGGGATGAACCACCATGCCCTGGGGTTTGTTGATTACTGCGACATTTTCGTCTTCATATACAATTTCGAGGGGAATGTCCTGCGGTACAAGATCGTAAACCGGCGCGTCTTCCCAAAAAAGATCCAGCGTCTCTCCTCCCCTTAGAAGCCTTGACACCTTTACTTCTTTTCCGTTAACAGCGGCTCTAAGTTTCCTGGATTTTATCTGGGAGCGGGACAATATTTTTAAATTTTCTGCGACATAACGATCCAGCCTCAGACCGGGTAAAAATGAATTTTCTACAACACATGAAAGTCTTGGATTAACCGGTTCCATACGGGCATTTATTTTACTGTTTTGTTTGCCCGTTTTACGGCTCTGGTTACCCGGCATCAGCGGTGTCATTGACCGGCGTCATTGACCGGCGGTATTATTGCCGACGGCATTGTTGCCGACGGGTCTGCCGGTTCAGTATTATCGCCGTTCTCAGCGTACATTGGCCGCCTGATTATTATCGGAGTTCCGGGAGACTGGCTAAGTATTTCCTGTGTCTTCTTTTTGCGGTTATTCGATACAATAAGATAATCTACAAGAGCGATAACAACAGCGCTGCCTGCCGCTATGCCGATTGTCATCATTTGCTCATTGGGTGTCATATCAACAGCGCCGGCCGGTTTTAGCGGCCACGGCGCATATCTGGAATCTCCGTTATGCGCTATTGTGCGGTAAGTATCCATAAAAAACGAAGTAAAAAAAAATGTAAACGGGAATGAACCAAAAGCTACAATTTCCCCGCGCCGTAAATCCAGAGACCATTGCGGAAATACCGGCCCGTTTGCTGACCCGGCGGAATTATCGGCCTGTGTCTGCGCGAACACAGCTCCGCATAAAGTAAAAATTAAAAATACCATAAAAATTTTACGCATTGCCAAACTCCAGTTTTTTCAATTCCGTATTCCAAAAATCGCAGTGCCGATCCTTATAAGGTTTGATCCTTCCTCAAGCGCTATTTCAAAATCTCCCGTCATTCCCATGGATAGACAGGACCAGTCATTTTTTGGAAACCTTTTTCCCAGTTCCTCGCGAGCTTTGCAGCAGGAACGGAATGCTGAACGAACCGCCCCGGCGTCTGTGCTAAAAGGAGCGATGGTCATCAGTCCGGCCGGCCTTAATCCCGGAAAAGACAATACTTTTTCCGCGGCCCGGAACAAACTGTCCAAATCCAAAAATCCGGCCTTGCTTTCTTCCCCGGTATGGTATTCTAAAAAAACCATTAAAGGATCATTGCGGCCCAAAGTCAATGCACCCAATTCATCAATAAGTTCAATCCTGTCCACAGACTGGATGCAGTCAAAAAAATTCGCGGCTTTCCCTGCTTTATTACGCTGCAGCCTGCCTATAAAATGGACTTCCGAGCCGCTGCCGGGGTAATTTTCCCTGAATTGCCCGAATTTCTGCATCCCCTCCTGCACACGGTTCTCGCCGAAAAGCATTATACCATCTTTCCAAGCAGCCTCCACGGCCTCAACCGGATGCATTTTTGAAACAGCCATCAGACGGATTTCACCGGCATCCCTGCCCAGTCTGACGCAGACATCATTTATTTTTTCCCGGATCTGCAGAATTCCTGCTGCAATATCATATTCCGGGGGCGCTATTATTGCCACTTTTTGTCAATTCCTCAAGGACTTCCGCCAGTAAAATAAATTCATTGTTATCAAGGGTTTCTGCCCTTCTGCCGCCGGAAATTCCGGTCCGTTTAAAAACCAGAGCGGTTACTTCAGAGGCTGCTGCTCCTTCTTTTATTATAACAGAAGAAACAAAATTAACCAGATTATTTTGCAGGGTCTTTCGCCTGGAAACAAAAAGACTTCTGAGCATGGGATAAAAAATAACCGGCGGTGTTTTTGGATTAGGCAGCAAATCAAAACGCAGAGCCTGTGAATTAACGCGGGGTTCCGGATAAAATGACTGTCCCTTGAGAACAACAAGCGGAGTAATTTTATAAAACATGGAGCATAAAACGGTTAATGAAGAAAAATCTGCGGTTCCGGGTTTGGCTGTCAGACGCCTTGCAGTTTCCAGCTGCACTGTAACAGCCATCCTTGAAAAAAACTGTTTTTTCCGTATAAAATCCGCCAAAAGAACCGAGGCTATATTGTATGGCAGATTGCCAAGCAGGCCGGGGACAACCGCTCCCGTCGCTGTTTTTTGCGGCCAGGTTTTTAATACATCACCGGCTGTAAGGGAAAAATTTTTATCTGCGCCAAAGAGTTCATTCAGGATTTGAATAAAACCCGGATCTATTTCAAAAGCCGTAACCCTGGCGCCCCTTTCCAGCAGACCGGCCGTCATGGCGCCTATGCCCGGACCAATTTCCCAAATCTCCTGTCCGCGCTGTATTTCCAGGGCGTCAAGCAGGATACGGCGCGCGTCCGGGTTTATTAAAAAATTCTGGCCGTACCTCTTCCTCATACCCAGTCCCCTGGATTCCAGGAACAATCTGATCCTGGAGGGTGAATTATAATCAAGTGTTGGATTAACAGGAGTTGGATGGTCAGGTGTTAAAAGCTGCAATGTATTTCCTGTGCCGTCTGCCGATCAACTTTACCGACTGCAGCGCTATTATGAAAATCACCGAAATTATTGTGACAGGCATAAACGAAAGATTAAGCAGGCCTGGCGCCCTGCCCGCGAACGTTACCAGTAATTCTATCAGATTATAAACAAAAGTCAGAATAAAATTGACGGGCGCAAAAAGTACCGGAATAATACTGGTCAATACCAGGGCTGCAAACGATAATATCATAAAAAGAGAAGCCAAAGGCATTATTAAAATTCCTGCGATAATACCGATTGGGTGCAGTTCTCCGAAGAAGTAAACCGAAATTCCTGATGTCGCGATAAATGCTCCCAATGACGCAGATAAACTCACCAATAAAATCTGCGGAATTCTGCCGGCAAATAATTCACGCAAAGTTTCCCCGGTTACAAGTATACCGGCCATTGCCGCGTAGGAAAGCAGAAATGACACCGACGCCGCGGATTCATTCTGAATTATAAGCTGAATTAAAAAAGCCAGCGACAAAAGGGAGACAGTATTTTTACCCAGATAACCCCAAAGGGACAGCGCCCCAAGAAGATAAATGATGCCCGATCTGACCAGAGAAGGCTGGGCGCCCGCAAGAAAAATATAAATGATAATAAAAACTGCGCCCGCAAGGGAGGAGCCCTTTAATCCCAGCAGCAGACGCAGAAAAAAGACAATGACGCCGGAAAGTATCGCGAGGTTCATCCCCGACAGCGAAAGTATATGGGAGCAGCCGGCGTTTTTAAAGGAAGCGGCCAGATCCGAATCCAGATTATCCCTTATTCCCAGCAGCATCGCAGAAGCCAGGCCTCCCCAGACTGGCTCCGGTGATATGTCAGACGATATATCCGGCGAACCGGGCCGCTGTAAAATACCGAACTTTTCCATGACAAAAGCCCTGAACGCTGTGCGGAATTGTTCAAGCTTTGGGGCAGGCTGTATAACATGAACCCCGGACGCCCTAAAAAGTAATCCGCCGTTATATTTGTCTGTATTGATAAGGCTGCCTTCCACATAAACTCCGCAGCCCCTGCCAAATTCTTTTAATCCCGGAATGGTATCGGCCGGAAAGAAAACGGTCACATTACCCTTCGCCGTTATCCTTACTCCTCCTGAACCGGCGGCTGTTTTTAATTCCAGGACAGCCGTTCCCCGGCCGTCATTGAAAGCCCTTGGGTCATCCTTTAAAATTCCGGAGAGACCGGTTACCTGATCATAGGCAAGGGGAATATTAATTTTTACCTGTGTATTCCAGGCGGCAATTCCGTAAATCAAACCGGCAATAAGGGCAATGGCATATAGGTTCGTTTTTTGAACCGTGCCATATAAATCTTTTTTTTTGGCCGCATTGGTTTTTTCGGACTCAAAAAAAATGAACGGACTGCCGGCCAGAACCCTCAAAACCGATAAAATGAAAACCAATAAAAATAAAAATACAATAAGATCATTCCATGTACTTAACACAAATAAAAGATGAAAAAAATAAAAACCTGCTGCGGCTCCTGCTGCGGCAAAAACTGCGGGAGTCATAATTACCATCTGAGCCGGTTAAGCGCGTCCCTGGCCGCATTTTGTATTTGTTCCGGATAATTAAGATAACTTACGTAAAGCAGATAATCAAAAGCGCTCTTGTCACCCGTATCTCCAAGAGCGGTTATAAGTGTCATAATAATATCATTATCGTATTCACCGGAGTATTCGGTCCTGGAATTATAATAACCAAGCTGCAGTGCCAGCGCCTGCGCGCATTCCAGTGTTCCCATCGCCCCCAGGCATGCGATCGCTTCAAGGAACCTTGGTTTAAGCGCCGGGTCATCTTCAAAATCTGACTGCACAAGGTAAAAATGCCGGATCGCAAGGGGGCTTGCCCTGGTCCATTTGAGTCTGGTCAGAACCAGAATCGCCTCGTACCGCAGGGAATCGTTAAGGGTATAGCTTTGCGGATCACGCTGGACAGAATCAAGGCCGGTCTGAAGTGCCAGTTGGGCCAGGTCGCCCTGTTCGCTGCTGTTAAGTCTGTTGGTTTGGGTTCCGAGCTTTAACGCGGCAAGTCTGTCCGCAGGTGAATCCCCGCGGATCATGTCGTTGAGGAACAGGCGGTAATTACCGTCAAGAGATTCCAGGGCTTTCTGTATTTCCAGATTAATGTTCTGCGGATAACCTGCCGTATACGCGTTAAAAAGCGGATTATACGAAGAAACATCCCTGAATGAACCCAGTACGGAGACACAGGCCGAGAACGTAGTATAATCGATCTGGTACCCCAGTTTTAAAAAATTATTCTGGGCCAGAATAAACTGGTTAAGGTTAAAGATAAACTGCGGGTCTTTGCCGAACGATTTAAGGGTCTCAAGGATTTCCACCTTTGAATAAGGATCCTGAAAAACCAAAAAAACTTTCCACAAGGTGTCCGCGGAATCCCTGTACCCGGTTGTTCTCAATCCGCGGGCCGCGACTCCCGTAAGCGCTATCATGTCGGCGTCGTTCCAAAAAAGTGTACTGTTATCAAGGACAAATTTCATTGCGAATTCATAAAGGGCGCCTATGAATTCGCCGGAACTCCTGTCGGTCGCAGCGTCCAGTAAAATTCCGGGCTTCATTGCCAGGCTGGCACGGACAAAATTTCTCTGGTAGGAAAGCAAAATCGGTTCCTGGGAAAATACGGCGAAACTTGCCGTAAACAACAGAAGAGCCGGGATTAAAAAATTTTTTAATAGACTTTTCAACCAATTTCCTCCGGCTGCGGTGTATTTTCCGTATTTTCCGTATTTTCACCGTTGATTTCAATACCCTCTTTTTCGGCTTCCTCGTCCAGTACCCTGAACGGCAAATCTTCCTCATCTTCCGGCAGCATTCCGAATACTTCGCCCAAAATCTGATTCCTGACTTCAATGGGCAAAGGATCGGCTTCCACATGCAGCAGCGAACGGTTTTGATCTTCCCTGAATTCCGCCGAACGTACAGTTCCTGTCATGACAACCGGAATATTGTTCAGGGCGAACTGGACTTTTATGCGCAGCCCCTGGCCCGCCTTCCCGCCTATTGTAATAGCGCAGCCGGAGTCGGAAAGATCTTCAAGAAAACATTTAAGCCCTGGATTTATTTCAATTTTTCCTGCCTCTTCTTCTTTTGCCAGCAGGTAAAGAAAAGCTGACTTGTGCAGTTTTACCCTTATGGATTTGCGCTTCTGTGTCCTGAACAGCGAATCCGTATGCGCAATTTTTAACGAGGACATTCCCTTGTAAAAAACTTCATCATTGACTGCGGTATCAAAAACATAACCGGCGTCATCCTCACGCCAGAAGTATACCGAAATTTTTACTCCTGTCCAGGAAAGCGCATCCCCGGATTTATTGGCGACAGGCCTGGAAATTGTGATATTCTGGCTGTTATTCCTGAGAATTTGGGATTTAAAAACCCCCAGACCGCTGACCAGGATTCTTAGCGGCTGCCCTTCGTTAATTTGCCTGGAATTGGAAATTCCGTTTTTAATCCTGGGTTTGTTCATCTCGATTTTTTTTCTAAAGTCGTAGAGTTTTGAAAGAAAGTCCTGGCCCCCCTGATCGCTGTCGCTGCTTCCCAGGTGCATGCTCCTTACCAGGGAACGGATACAAACATCAAGCTGGTTCTGGGACCAGAAGAGCGAAGCCGGATCTTCCAGGCTGGATTTAATTGCCAAACGGCGGAGCAGTTCAATCTCCTTAAGCGAAAACCCCGAGTCTTTGCCTTTAGCATAGAATTGCAGCCAGAATTTTGACTTACCCTTGCCGTTATTGGAAAAAACCAGCAAAACAGCTCCGGCGGCAATTATTATAATAACCAGAATCACAAACAGCATTACATTTCCCCATCTATTCTGTTAATATAGCGCAGCATGCGAATACTGTCAAAAGGAAAAACCATAAACCTGAATTTATTACCGCCGGCCGCATATTTTGAACCTTTATTGCTGTACCTGGTACTTTTTTTCTCTGCCGCTGCTGTTCCGCTGACAGCCGCCTTGCCTGCAGCGGCACCCGGCACGGCAGTGCAGCCGCAAAGCATAATAGAATTTTCAGCGGCAGGCGAACTTATAAGGCTTATTACCTATACAATTCCGGCATTGGGCCTTATTTGGTATCTGATTCTTAAAAAAAACAGCCTGGATATACAAAGGCCCATGACTGTCCAAATAAATGACTTTTACTCCCTGATTCTGGGGCTGCCGGGCCTGATCTTAATCAGCGCCCTTACTTCGTTCCTGATGACAAAGTTCCCGCCGTCCGCGATACCGCCAAAGATCCGGCCGCCGTTTGGCGCGTCAGGCTGGATTGTAATGGTTTTTTCCTGCGCCGGAACAGGTTACCTGGAAGAAAGTTTTTTTAGATTTTATTTGCTGCAGAAACTAAAAGATTGGATTCCCAGGGCAGTGCCCAGAATCCTGTTTGCGGTTCTGCTGTTTACCTTTTGCCACGGCTACGAAGGCCCCTGGGGCATGCTGAACGCCGCTCTGGCCGGGATTTTGCTTTCGATCCTTTTTGAAAAATTCAAAACTATTCACGGATTGGCCTGGGCCCACGCGTGTTATAATGCTTTTGTTTACATTACAGGTATTTTTTAAGTGGTAAGTGGTAAGTAGTAAGTAGTAAGTAGTTAGTGGTTAGTGGTTAGTGGTTAGTGGTTAGTGGTTAGTGGTTAGTGGTTAGTAGTTCCTTCTGCAGTTAGTAGTTCCTTCTTACCACTTTACCACTTTACTACTTACCACTCCCTACTTTACCACTTTACCACTTTACCACTTTACCACTTACTATTCACCGCTATTGTTTTTCCGCGCTGACCGGTTAATTCCATATAGGCCATTTCTGCAAAACCAAAACCGGCGTTCTTGGAGAAGTCTTTTGCGTATTCATCGTAAAGCATGTCTTCGTAAACCCCGCCGGCATAACCGGTGTCTATAAGGTTGGATTTTTGTATTGTGCTCCTCATACTGCTTATGAGGTTTTTTAACAAAAAAGTTTCAAGTTCCTGGCAGGTTTCATATAACTTGCTGGTCTTGTCGATAACCGCTTTGCCGCCGGAGAGAACCGGCGCGGTTTCCTGATTTTGATCAGTGTCAGAGGAAGCAGACTTTGCGGCTTCATTTTCCAGCATCTGCGAAAAATCGGGAATGGGGTTTGTCTGGAAATCGGTTGCATTGTTGTTTGAAAATGGAATAAATTGGTCAGCAACCAGATTCTGGTAATCAATACCTGTTATATTCATTTTTTATCAATTACCTCTGTAAAAATTATCTCTTGAGACTGGTGGCGGTTTGCAGCATATTGTCGCTGGTCTGAATTGTTCTTGAGTTAAATTCATAGGCCCGCTGCGCGACAATTAAGTCAACCATTTCTTTTACAACCGATACATTGGACATTTCCAGGAATTTATGGGCAATCGATCCCATGCCTTCATAACCGGGCCGGCCGCCAATCGGATCGCCGGAAGCGTTTGTAACCTTGAAGAGATTCTCCCCGACCGAAGTAAGGCCGGCAGGATTGGGGAAACGGTAGAGTTCAATCTGTCCTACATCAATCGGCGTATCCGGATCAATCTGGGGAACAACAACAGATACCCTTCCGTCCTGGGTAACCGTGATTTTCTCCGGAAGAAAGCCTTCCGGCATTATAATGTCAGGCTGCACCCAGTAACCGTTGCTTGTTACCATGCGGCCGTTTTCGTCAACTTTAAAGGAACCGTCGCGCGTATAGGCCAGGCTGCCGTCATACATCTGCACCCGGAAAAAACCGTCTCCCTGTATGGCCATATCGTAAACATTTTCGGTATTCTGCAGGGGGCCCTGTTCGAACATTCGCTGAGTGGCGGCGACTTTTACGCCGTGGCCGAGCTGGATGCCGACCGGGACAACGGTGTCTTCGGTTGCCGGAGTGCCTGCTGTTTTAACTGTCTGGTAAAGCAGGTCTTCAAATTCAGCCCGTACTTTTTTATAACCGGCCGTATTCACATTGGCAAGGTTGTTTGAAATGTTATCGATATTTGCCTGCTGGCCGATCATTCCGGCCGCTCCTGTCCATAAACTCCGTACCATTTTTTTACTCCGGTTTTCGCGGCAAAATTCCGCGTAATGTTATTAAATTACTATTTTTTTCTAGGTTACTTTGGCAACCTGATTAATCAGAACTCCAAGCATTGAATCGTGGGTCTGTATAACTTTCTGGTTGGCTTCGTAAGCGCGGTTTACATCGATCATCTGGACCATTTCCCTGACAGGTTCAACATTGGCCGCTTCAGTAAACCCCTGAAGCACCCTGGGTCTCTGGCCTTCGTCCATTATCATGGCTGGTCCGGAAGTATCGTTATTCTGGTAAAGACTGGAACCCTGTTTTTGCAGATAACGTTCCTTGTCAAAATCCACGACTTTTAGTTTGTCCAATAGAACTGCCTGCCCCCAGGTATTGTCTTCCCTGGAGATCATGGTCTGCGGATCATCGGCGTATTCGGCGTTTATCCAGACGCCGCCGTCTTTGTCGACTTTGAAATTATTGGCCTGGACTTTGATCGGACCGTTTTCTCCCAGCACAGGGTAGCCTTCTTTTGTCTCAAGGTAACCTTCCTTGCCAAGAATAAAGGAACCGTTGCGCGTATAACGTTCGCCCCACGGAGTACCAACGGTAAAAAAACCGCTGCCGTCAAGAGCCAGGTCAAAATCGCTGCCGCTTTCCTTAAAGCTCCCCTGTTCAAATGAAGTATAGAGTTCATTCAGTTCAACGCCTGTGCCGAGTTTCCCGACAATGGGCGCGACATCAGCGGACCCAAAAGGATGCTGATAAACCCCGTCATCGTTCATCCGGCGCAGAAGGAGTTCGGGGAAGGCTTTGAATGCGGTTTGATCCCTTTTATAGCCGTCAGTGTCCACATTGGCCAGGTTATTGGCAACAGCGTCAAGCCGCCATTGCTGGGCCCTCATGCCGCTGGCCGCGGTATACCATCCTCTAATCATCGAAGAAACCTCATGTTTTATTATCGGTATTTGAAAAACAGGAATTAGGTATATAAAAAAAATACCGGGTATATGCCAAAGATGAAAATCTTCGGTACATACCCGGCATAAGCTGTGCCAAAGCCGCGCCGGAACAGGATTGTCCGGGCAGCTGTCCGCAGTTTATCGATTCAGAAAAAACTAGTTCAGTAAAGATCCATTGCCGTAAAGCTGAATGAACGTAAGCAGATATGTGTTCATGCTGTCTGCCGATGCGATACCGGCCCGGAATTTAAGTTCCTGGACCATTGCGTCGCGCAGAGGTACGCCCATAAATGACGGGTTACCCAGTTTTTCTACTCCTGCCGCGTTGCCCTGGCTGGAGGCTGGGAACGGGAAGTTGTCGCCGCCTGTGAGCATAAAGTCGTTGCAGGCCACATTGTAGGTTTTGGCCGGATCAATAGCCTGATTGGTTGATGAGTCATACCAGGTATCGCCCTGTTTATAAGCGCCCGCGACTATTGCGTCAGATATAAGCGCCGGATTCGGCGAACCCAGCATGTAAAGAATGTCTTTGCCCTTCATCTGCAGGAGAACGATTTCGTTGTCAAAGGGCATAAGGGTGTAAAGGTAGCCAAGAGTTACATCGTCAGCGGCCTTGCGGTTGTACGGGGAAGTGTCCCTCCAGCCGCCGGCGTTCTGTACGGTGATGTAGGAATCGCCTGTTGTGCGTTTAATAAAATCGTAAACGATTTTTGTCGCCCAGGCTGCCTGGCCGTCGCGGTCATTGATGTCAACGCCGTATTTGCCAACAACCTGGCTGAACAGCGGGCCGACCCTGTCCTGGAATCCCGCGATTATGTTTTTAACCTGTTCGTTTACAACAAGGGGAGGTCCGACAGGAAGAATATCCGCGGTGTTCATATTGTTCTGCGTATACATCCTTGGATAAATACCCAGATACTTGCCGTTGTCATAACCGATGGTAAGCCTGCCCAATCCCCTTCCGTTGTAGTTGCCCTGAACGATCGGGATGTTGTTTACATAACCGGCAACCAGCGTGTGCGAATGGCCGGAAATTATCGCGTCGAATCCGGGGCAGGTTCTGGCCAAATCGGCTGCCTCGCCGGTAATTACACCGGTCACAGGGTCCTGCACCGCGCCCATATGGGCAAGGGCTATAACAAAATCACAGCCTTGATTGGTTTTTAAGTCTGAAATCATTGTATTGAGCCACGGACCTGGTTCCCTGAACTCCAGGTCTTTTACGATCTCGGCTTTTACCAGGTTGGGTGTCTCCGTTGTTGTCAGGCCGATAATGCCGATCTTCTTCCCGCCTACTGTAACAATTTGGTAAGGCTTTGCAAAATAGAGATCCGGTCTGGTGTCTGTACCCTTGTAGAAAATATTTGCGGACAAGAAAGTGACGTTGCCGTCATCGGCAAATTTCTGGATGTACTGGGTTCCCCAGTCAAATTCATGATTGCCGACGGCCGAGATATTCATCCCGAACGCTTTAAACACCGCGGAAACCGGTTCGCCGTAGAACACGTTGGAAAGCGGTGAGCCCTGGTAGTTGTCGCCTGCGGAAAGCAATATTGACGACGGGTTTTTCTTCATTAATTCCTGCACTACAGCCGCAAACCTGTCAGCGCCCGGATTTGATGCTGAAGCTGACTTGTCGACTGTGCCGTGGAAGTCATTGAAACTGAAGATATCAATTGTTGTTAAGTTGGCCGCTACATCATCAACAGTGACAGCCCTTCTGGCGTAGTTCTTGCCGCCTGTTTGGGCGCCGGCAACTATGCTCTCGTCAAGCGGAATTAAATTGATTTTACCGCTATTGACAAGCTGAATTGCCTTGTCCCTTAATACAGGCTCGATCGGGGGAGTAATATAGCTCCAGTTGGGAGTAAACTGATTCGTAATGACTCCGCCCTTGACCCTGTCGATATAATCGACCATAAGGCCGAGCATTCCCTCGCCGTTCTGTTTGGTTACGCCGTTTACAGTCAGATTGGAATCCACTTCGCGGGCTATAACTTTAACTGTATCTTTTCCTGCCGGGAATACGGCCGGACGGGAACTTTCCGCGGCGTTTATGGAAAGCTGGCTGTCAACACGGTAATTGTTGACCGCGACCCTGTAGGTTTTGTTTAAATCAAAAGCGGAACCGTCAGGGTTCTTCATTTCTACAATCTTTTGCCCGTAAGGTTTGGTCAAATCCACTTTATACGAAAGGCCGGAGAACTGATCCATGTTATAGCCGGGCATGTTGCCGTTACCGTAGGGGATTGTCAAATCGCCTGGCTTCATTGCCGCGCCCAGTTCAAAGTTTGAACCGCCGTCGCCCTTGTATGGTCCGATGAACAGATAAGCCCATTCCATCCACTGTTTGAACTGCGCGCCGGTCATTTCGACTACGCAGAGGGTGTTATTGTCGTATTTGTAAATGGTGGAAACACTGCCCCGGGTAAGCGGACCGGGCAGCGCATTGGCATTGGTATCAAGCGGAGCCGTGCCGGAAAGGGTAACGCCGTAGCTTTGAGTGTAATATATCATGGCGTCGTTGATTAAATGGACAAGGGCGTTGTCCTGCATATACGCCTGGTAAGTATCGTTTAATTCCGGGGCCGGAACGAGCGGGCCGCCGTCGAGTCTGCCGATTACTGTATTCGCGTAATTTTTGCCAAAAGCATCCGGCGCGCTCAGCGCGTTTTTATACCCGGCGTCGGCATTAACCAGAGTGGCTCCGGAAGTACCGATGACAATGTTATTCATTTTGGTATCGTTGACTTTGTCGGCAACCTTCCAGCCGCCGTTTCCGTCCGAGGTCGCGGTAATCGTAACCTGGCCCAGACGCGCGCCGTTAGCGCCCAGTTCAACGTATCTTACACCGTCAATGACCATGTCTTGATTCAAGTGCCCATGGGCGCCGATAAACAGGGACAGATCACTGCCGTTCATTGCGATTACATCAACAGCACCCGAACCTTTGTCAGTTTCGCGCGCATTGCTCATGTGCTGAGCCGCGATAAAAATATCAATTTTGCCGTAAATGGCTTCCGCTGCGGGAGTCTTGAGATAATCGATGGTTTCTTTGGTCACATCGTCAGCGGGTCTTGTTGTGTAGCCGTAAGGGGTAAGATTACCCGCGTCCCAGTTAACGATATTCGGGTGGGTCATGCTTACGATGGCTACATTGGGGCCGGTATCGCCGCCAATCCGTTTTACAAAGAAACTGTCGAATGCGGGTTTGCCGTCCTTATAGACGTTACCTGCAAGTATCTTGCCGGTAAAGGCGTTGGTCCCGCCGGGGCCCTGCCCTTTTCCGTAGGCTTTGTCCAGCCTGTCCATACCGAAGTTGAACTCGTGGTTGCCAAGAACCCAGGCATCATACTTGAGATACTGGAAACCCTGGATGGTCGGATACATTTTTTGTGTATTCTCGGGCGCGTTATCCCAGGCGCTTGTATTAAAAACACTGGTGCCGTTGCCCTGGATGGAGTCTCCTACATCAATAAGAATTGTTTTATCATTTCTTAATTCATTGATTTTGGTTGCTATCCTGGCAAGACCGGTATACGCGGTATTTGTGGAATAGCTCCAGTCGCTGAAGCATCCGTGAATATCGCTGGTAAACAGAATCTGGAAGTCCAGTTTAGCGCCTGCGGCAGGTTTCTGTCCGGCCGGAGTCTGGACAGCCGGCGGCTGAGCAGCCGGCACCTGCATGGCGGGCTGGGTTACTCTCTTGCTCTTGGGAAGGAGATCCATATCCGTGGCAGGCCTCGCCATTAACGGCGACAGCACAAGGGCCGCCAGGAATAAAATAAACAAGAAACGTTTCTTCATAAAGACACTCCTTGGTATTTTGGCTTTTACAAGGTAAATATATAAGCTTTTTTGATTAGTGGTAAGTAGGAAGTAGGGAGTAGGAAATAGGGAGTGGGGAGTAGGAAATAGGGAGTGGGGAGTGGGGAGGAAAATTCGGAATTGAAGATTGCGGTACAAAGAAATTCGTTCCCCATTCCCTACTCCTCATTCCCCGCCTTTCCGGGTATTATGCCGCATGGCCGATAATCTGCGCGTTAATTCAAAATTTTTGGGGCAGGGAGCCGTGTTTTTATGCGCGGTTCTCTGGAGCACCTCGGGGCTTTTTATAAGGATCGTTGACTGGTATCCGGTTGTTATAACCGGGATAAGAAGCCTGATCGCCGCTGCTTTTATGTTAGCTGTCAGGACATTTTTTACCAAAGGGCCAAGACCCAAAAACAAGGCTTTTCCTCTTTGGGCCGGAGCGGTCATGTATGCCATGACAATGCTTACTTTTGTCATAGCGAATAAACTAACTACAGCCGCGAACGCGATTCTGCTTCAGTACAGCGCTCCTGTGTGGGCAGCAATTTTCGGCTGGATATTGATTAAAGAAAAACCGCACTGGGAGCACTGGGCAGCCATAATCTGTATTGCAGGAGGATTTTTCTTGTTCCTTAAGGACGGCCTTGCGACAGGGGATTTATTGGGAGATTTTATAGCCCTTTTATCCGGAATATTTTTTGGCGTCAATTCAGTATTTCTGCGTATGCAAAAGGACGGGAATCCGGCCGATTCAATACTTTTGTCACACGTAATAAGTTTTGGGATCGCTGTACCTTTCATAATTATTTTTCCGCCGGTTTTTAATTATACAAATACCCTGCCGATAATTTTTATGGGAATTATTCAGATTGGAACCGCTTCACTGCTCTTTTCCTACGGATTAAGGCGGATCAGCGCGGTCCAGTCCATGCTGACAGCGGCAATAGAACCGCTGTTAAATCCAGTCTGGGTTCTGCTCTTTATGGGAGAAGCGCCGTCTTCCCTCGCTCTGGCCGGCGGAGCAATCATTCTGGCGGCGGTCGTAGGCGCAACAATAATCGGTAATTTACGAAGCGCCGGCGGTTGTTAAAACAGGGCCGTGGGTTTATAATGGATTCAACAAAACATGGAAAGCATATTTATAAAAGCATGCCGGACCAACGATAAAGCCCTGATTGATTTGTTTTTGGATATTGGCGGTGAAGATCTAAACCTGCAGGATGATTTAGGAAATACAGCGCTCCATTATATCTGCATGAAAGGTGATACTGATCTCGCGGAACTTACAATCAAGGCAGGAGTCAGAATCGATCTGGAAAACATCAGCGGAGAAACCCCGCTGCATATAGCCGCGGCAAGGGGCTCTGTTATTATTTCCGGATACCTTCTGGACAAGGGAGCGGACATAAACGCGGTTACCATGGAAGGAATGACTCCGCTGATTTATGCAATATGCAGCTGTCAGATCCAGACCGCAAAATTTCTTATGTCCTCCGGCGCCGATAAATTTGCGTTAACAAAAAAAGGCCTGACGGCGATTGATTTTGCCAAAGCCGAAAACCTTGCCGAGCTGTTTTCCCTTTTGGAAGTAAAATTGCCCAAGGTTGATGTTAAGGGCAATACTCCCCTGCACCACGCCGTATACCAGAACGGACTCGCGGCGATACGCAACATTCTGGCCAATGATAAATCCGGTATTAACGCCAGAAACAACCAGGGATTAACTCCGCTTCTTTTGGCGATAAACAAACTTAATTACGGGATCTCGGATCTTCTTCTTCAAAACGGGGCAGATCCAAATGTGGTAGAAACGGGCGACGAAAATACCCCGCTCCACATAGCCGCGTTTAACGGCGTTAGCTGGCTGGGAGAAATCCTTCTTGAGCACGGAGCAAAAATAAACGCCCTTAACCGCGACCGCGCCACGCCCCTGATCCTTGCGGTGCTGGGTCAGCACCGTGAATTTGCGGCTCTGCTGCTGCGCAAGGGCGCGGCCATTGAGAACGCCGACATTCACGGTAAAACAGCACGCGATTATGCCCTGGACTGGGGAACCGATGAATTGGCTGATTTGCTGGACTCCGAAAAATCCAGATTTGCTTCCAGAAAAAAAGCGTAAAATAAAAAAAATATATCTATAAAGGCATTGTAATGACCGAATACAGTATCCGTATTATTGAAACAATAAAGGCAATTCCAAAAGGAAAAGTCACCAGTTACGGTAAAATCGCGGCGAAGGCAGGGCTGCCGAACGGCGCCCGGCAGGTGGTCAGGATACTCCATTCCCAATCAGAAAAACACGATCTCCCCTGGTACCGTATTTTAAAAGCGGACGGCTCCATAGCCCTGCCGGAGGGAGCAGGCGCGGAACTGCAGAAAGAGCTGCTAAGTAAAGAAGGGGTTTTGGTTTCCAAAGAAGGCCGCGTAGATCTGGAAAAATTCGGCTGGCGCTAGAAGGCAAAACCTGCCAGGTCAGATATTACCTTGATAAACAACAGCCCGGCTACTACAAGAATAATGGGCCGTATTATTTTTTTACCGTTCTTGATGGCCAGCCGTGAGCCGATAAAATTGCCGGCGACCGAACAGATCATGGCAGGTACAGCCAGGGCAAACAGGATTTTACCGCCCGTAAGCCAAACAATCATGGAAGCCAAATTTGACGCGAAATTAAGAACACGGGTAGTGCCGGCTGCCTTTATAAGTTCCATATGAGCCAGACCGGTAAGTACCAGCGTAATGAACATTCCTGTGCCCGGACCAAAGAACCCGTCGTAAGCCCCAAACACAAGGCCGGTAAAAAATGAAATAACCAGAAGTTTTTTTATCGGCGGTTCACCCAGTGCTTCTCCTTTCATGCCTTTGTTAAGCAGGACAAAAACCGCTACCAGCGGCAGTATTATCATCATGATAATCAGGAGGGTTTTGGCGGGAAGATAAAGGGCAAGTTCCGTTCCCAGCCAGGAACCCGGAAGCGCGCCGGCAACGCCTGCAAAAGCCGCGGGAAAATGCACCCTGCGTTTGCGGGAATAATTAAACACCGAAACCCCGGTTCCAAAACAGCTGGCAAACTTGTTTGTGCCGTAAGCGGTATGGACAGGAAGCCCTGCCAGAATATAGGCCGGCAGGGAGATAAGCCCGCCGCCGCCGGCGATGGAATCGACAAAGCCCGCAAGAAAAATCATGGGGCAGACAATAAGCAAAGTAATAGTGTAGGAATAAGTCATGATGCCGCCGGTCTGTCTATTTTATAAGCATGGCGTCGCCGTAGCTAAAAAACCGGTATCCCTCCTTGATGGCTTCGCGGTAGGATTCCAGAATCAAATCCCTGCCGTAATAGATTTCGTTTTTGCGTTCCGGTATATCGCCGGCAAAAGCGCTCACAAGCATGAGCAGGGTTGACATTGGCGTATGGAAATTTGTAAACAGCATATTTACAAGTCTGAATTCATAACCGGGATAAATAAAAATTGACGTTGAACCGCCAAGGCTGCCGGTCTGGCCGAATGATTCAAGAGTGCGCAGACTTGTGGTTCCGACCGCAAGGAGTTTTTTATTTTCGCCTGCCCTGATAATTTTTTTGGCCGTTTCCGTGTCAATGCTGTATTCTTCCTCATGCATGGCATGATCTTCGATATTTTCGCTGCGGACCGGCAAAAAAGTTCCAAGGCCCACATGCAGTGTTATAAATAATTTTTCCATGCCTGCCGCGTCAAGTCCGGCAAGCAGTTCATCGGTAAAGTGAAGCCCGGCAGTCGGAGCTGCCGCTGAACCGGTATTTGACGCGTACACTGTCTGATACCTGTCGCTGTCCATACTTGTATCATTTCTGCGGATATACGGCGGCAGCGGCACATGGCCGTATTTTTCAAGATAGGTATCATCGACAGGTTTGTCAAAAACCAGTACTAGTTCGCCTTCGCCATCCGGCTGCAGACCGCTGTTTTTGGATACATCTTCGGAAACCATGGTTCCGGTGCGCTGTTTAAAAATATAGCGGCTGCCCGGCTTGCGGCGTTTGGCTCTGCTCGCCAGTACTTTCCAGGTTATGCTGTCCAGTTTTTTTAAAAGAAGAAATTCCACACGGGCTCCGGTGGTTTCTGAAATTCCAAAAAGCCTTGCTTTGCGCACCCTGGAATTGTTAAAAACAAGAGTTGTTTCTTTATCCAGCAGGAGGGGCAAATCCGAAACCATCCTGTGTTCGCGGCGGCCGGTTTTACGGTCAACAACCATAAGGCGGCTTTGGCCGCGTTCTGCCGGCGGAGTCTGCGCGATAAGGTTCTGCGGGAGGTCAAAATCAAAATCAGAAGTTTTCATGAATTAAAAAGAAGTCCTCCTGCGGAACCTGCGCTTTCAAGGCCCAGGTGTTCGTAAGCAAGTGCGGTAACCATTCTGCCGCGCGGGGTGCGCTGTAAAAGACCGGCCTGGATCAGGTAAGGCTCGTAATAGTCTTCAAGGGTGTCAACTGATTCCCCTATGGAAATGGCAAGTGTTTCCGCGCCGACCGGACCGCCGGCATAACGGGTGATGATAATCTTTAGAATCTCGCGGTCGTGGCGCTCAAGTCCCAGGGAATCCACTTCCAGTTTATTCAGCGCCTGCTCCACTGTTTTTAAATCAATTACCTGTCCGCCCTTAATCTGCGCAAAATCCCTGACTCTTCTCAATAAACGGTTTACAACCCTGGGAGTACCGCGGGCAGAACGCGCCAAAAGAGAAGCGGCTTTATCTTCAACAGGAATTTTTAGAATACCGGCCGAGCGCCGCACTATGGCTTCCATGTCTTTTGCGTCATAAAAAGAAAACCGGCAGGTTATGCCAAAACGGCTGATAAGCGGACTGGAAACATTACCGGCTTTGGTGGTAGCGCCTACCAGGGTAAACGGCTGTATTGGTATACGGATGGTGCGCGCGCTTGGTCCCTGGCCAATGATCCAGTCAAGCTCGTAATCCTCCATTGCGATGTACAGCATTTCTTCCATGGCCGGTTTGAGGCGGTGAATTTCGTCTATAAAAAAAACGGCGTTAGCGGTAATTGTCGTAAGAATTCCGGCTAAATCCTTGGGCTTGTCCAGGGCCGGCGCGGATGTAACTTTAAAGTCAGCGCCCAGTTCGTGAGCCACAATCTGTGCAAGGGTTGTCTTGCCAAGCCCGGGTGGGCCGGTTAAAAAAAGATGATCAAGGCTTTCCTTCCTGGCTTTGGCCGCTTCGATAAAAACTTGCAGGTTTTCTATCATCGCCTTTTGGCCGATAAATTCGTCCATGCTGTGCGGACGCAGCGCTGTGTCGCGGTTATCATCGCCTGCCGAAATTTCCGGACTAAGCAGTCCTGCCGGTACAGATGTTTTATTTATCGCGTCTTTGATTTTTCCCACATTTACCTTAATTGCCGCTCAGGTATACTATAACCTGCTTAAACAGCAGTTTTTCTTTATCGGCGGCAGATGTATTGGGCGGGAGTTCAGATTCGGCCCTGGCCAAAGCGTCTGCAGCGGCGCGCCGGTCATAACCCATTCCCGCAAGAGCTTCAATGAGCTCATTGTAGGGAAGAACCGGAGTAAAAGCTTTGGCTGCGGTTAATTTTCCCTTTAATGCCAGGATCATCTTTTGCGCTGTTTTTTTACCCAG
>Ga0123357_10000409_pt1 | contig 40931 bp, 35 predicted proteins | sample TergutEmb28metaG_FD_89873 | JGI IMG/M metagenome (GOLD analysis project Ga0123357, IMG submission 89873) | Embiratermes neotenicus P4 segment gut microbial communities from Petit-Saut dam, French Guiana - Emb289 P4 | ecosystem: Host-associated > Arthropoda: Insects > Digestive system > Gut ...
CGACGAGACGGGCATCGACTGCGGAGGTCCCACGGCACCGAACCGCTGCGACGTCGGGCAGGGTTGCGTGAGCAATGACGATTGTGATGCCCTTGCATGCGATGTTGGCAATACGAACTTGTGCTTGCCTGCATCCCACACCGACGACGTGAAGAATCTCGATGAGACGGGCATCGACTGCGGAGGTCCCACGGCACCGAACCGCTGCGATGTCGGCCAGGGCTGCGTGAGCAATGACGACTGCAACAACGTTGCATGCGATGTGGGGGTAACGAATCTCTGTCTCCCGCCATCGGCAACGGATGGATTCAAGAATGGCACGGAGACGGACGTCGACTGCGGTGGCGGCGCGCCAACCAATGCGCCTCCATGCGCTGTTGGGAAGAAATGTGGTGTCGATAACGATTGCTCGGTTCACGTCTGCAATTACACACACGCGTGCGTCGAAGCTCCCTCGTGCCGACAACAGCATGGTGGTGACACGTGTGGCGCCGGCGAAACGGGCCACGGTGAGACCCACGAATCGTGCTGCGCGTCACTTCCGCTTCCGGGCACCACGACGAGAGTCGACAAATACGAAATCACCGCCGGGCGCGTCCGCGAATTCTTGAGAGTCGTTGGTAACAACGTGCAGGGATGGTGGAATACGTTCACCACGGCGAATCCGGCAAGCCCTGCGGTCGCGCAAATACGCACGCAGGACGTGCAATACCTGCCGACCGGGCTCTCCACCCCCGTCGCCCCTCTCGCAACGCGCTATGGCACCGCGAACACCTCGTTCGGCGTCTACCAGCACCTCGGTGAGTACGTCTTCTTCGATGATCAGCCATCCACGTCCCAGGGGTGTTGGATCGGCACCACGGCAGCCAGTGGATACGGTCACCCGACATATTGGTTCGACGACGCCACCCGCGCAGCCCAGTTCGGATCGGCGCCGCGCGTGTTGAAACAGAATGATCTCGACGAAAAGTCACTCAACTGTGTGACCCAGATCCTTCTCGCGGCTTTCTGCGCTTGGGATGGTGGCAGGCTTCCAACCCAGGCGGAGCTCTCGGGCACGGTCGCAGGCTCAACTGCGAACAGCGCATGGGGTGCCGGCAGCTTTCCCTGGGGAAATTCACCCTCGAGCAACGACACTCTGTCGACGGCCAACCCTGGCCGCCAGGGATACTCGTACGCGGGAGGCTATTACTTCGTGCCAATGACAAACCCCAATGATGGCACGATTAACTTCGCGGCATCGCTCTACAACACGACGAACTGGAATCCGTCCGTCCCGGCCATGCCACAATTCCGCTATACGTGGCCGTTGGTAGACGATTGGGCCCAAGCCGACCAGGCATTCGCCATTTCAGCACCCGGCCGAATGGTCAACGACAAACACGCAAACCCGAACCCAGGTGCGCCAGGTGGTGTGCTCGACGGCTGGTTCGACTTGGCAGCAAACCTCATGGAAATGGTCGCAGACGGCAGCGGCACCAGCTACAATCTACCCCAGAAGTATTGGGTCGGGGGATCGTGGGAAGGACACGGTGTCTCCCGCAACAACCAATATGCTGCGAACATCCTCACCAAGTACGGGAAAACGGGTGGCCGGTGCGCGCGCTGAGCTTTACGTGGTACGAACGTAGCATTACATTCTAGTATTGCTTTCAATTGACACTGCACTCAGAGCATGTTTCCCCGCCTGCTGCGCGAATCGATTCGTCGGTTGGGCGCTGCGGTGCCTGCGCACGTACGAAAAGTACGCTTACGCGGGCTCCTCGCGCTCCGCCCTAGCCTCGATTCGCTCGCGACGGCTGGGAAACATGCTCTCAGGTCTTCATCATGTTTGACTTTTACGCCTCCTCATCGAGGGTAGTGTCGCATTCCTATTTTCATTCGAGGATACCGTGTACATCATGCGGAATGTAAGTTGGGCAGCCATCGTGGCAATCCTTGGGGCAGTTGGCGTAGGCGCATGCGGGAGCACGGGGTCGGATGGCTCCTTCGGCAACCCGTCGGGGAATCAGAACGGCGATGCGGGATCCGGTGGCCAGCCCGGTTTCGGCGGAACCCAGGGTGACGCCGGATCCGGCGGTGATGGAACGGGCAACCAGGGTGACGGTGCCCCAGAATGCGCTGCAACGAGCGCAAAGGCGCAGCTCACGCCGGTGAACCTCGTTGTCATGCTTGACAGGTCTGGCAGCATGGGCGACAACAAATATGAGGGCTACAATCCTCAGCAGCGCTGGATCCCCGTTACCAATGCCATAGAGGCTTTCTTCGCCGACAATGGCTCCGCAGGGATGAGCGCCGCTCTCACGTTCTTCCCAAACGCATTGAATTCGTGCACTGCATCGGATTACTACACCGCGGAAGTCCCGCTCACTGCGCTTCCGAACAACGCTGCGTTTGCACCCGTGATCGGCGCGAATGCCCCGGCGCACGCAGATACTCCCACGCTTGCCGCCGTCAACGGAGCCATTCATCAGGCGCAGGCGATCAACGAGGCTGATCCGAGTGGAAAGGCCGTCATCGTCCTTATCACGGACGGTGAGCCATATTGTTGTACGTGGCCTACTGTCGATCCCCCTGTTGCGAACTGGGCCTTGAGCTGTACGAACGGCGTTCATGATAATACCCTCGCCGACGCCAATTCAGGCGCGAATCTGAATGCCAGCGCAGCTGCCATCGCGAGCGTCAGGGCAACCATCCCGACATACGTTATCGGCGTCAGCTCGGATGCTACCAATCTCAACACACTTGCAAGCGCCAGCGGTACATCCCTTATCCAGGTCGATGTCGCCGCCAATCCAGCAGATACGAGCTCGGCACTTATCGCCGCATTGAATACTATCCGTGGTGACGTCGTGAGTTGCGATTTCGATATCCCGAAGCCGCCGGATGGTCGGACACTCGACTTCAATAAAGTCAATGTTGCGTACACGCCTTCGGGGCAGGCTGCACAGACGCTCTCATACAGCGCGGATTGCTCCACGGCGAATAGCTGGCACTTCGACAATCCCGCAGCGCCAACGAAAGTCCAGCTCTGCACGGACACATGCAACGCAGTTCGCTCGACGCAAAATAGCCAGGTTGACGTGGTCTTCGCGTGCGTCGATCGGCCCGATATCGTGAAATAGGGTACCGTCGACGGGATATGGGGTACCATCGAAGCATGATGATCAGAGGCGTCCACACCATCCTTTACAGCACCAACGCCGACGCCGACCGCTGCTTCTTCCGGGATGTGCTCGGACTGCCCTCGGTCGACGCCGGCGATGGCTGGCTCATCTTCGCCCTTCCTCCGGCGGAGATGGGGATTCATCCTTCCAGCGGATCAAGCCACGAACTTTATTTCATGTGTGACGATATCACGGCGTTTTGCGAAGCAATGCGCGATAAGGGAATTGAGATAACCTCCCCCGAAGATCAAGGCTGGGGGATCCTCACTCGGATCACGCTGCCCAGCGGCGCCATGCTCGGTGTCTACCAGCCAAAGCATCCGTCACCGCAATCGTAACGTGAGAGCGTGTTCTACAGCCGTCGCGAGCGAATCGAGGCTAGGGCGGAGCGCGAGGAGCCCGCGAAAGCGTACTCTTCGTACGTGCGCAGGCACCGCAGCGCCCAACCGACGCATCGATTTGCGCAGCAGGCTGTTGAACACGCTCTGAGGCTTCCCTCGGTAAGTTTTATGCGTTCTTCGCTTCTGCAATGAACGCTTCGACTTTGGCGAAGTCGATCCTGCCGGGTGCCTGTTCAACGCCACTTGCCGCATCGACACAGAACGGGCGGACCGCGGCGACAGCCGCACGGACGTTGCCGGCGTGAAGACCGCCCGCAAGTGTGAGCTTGCGCGTCCGAGCAAGATCGCGCACGACGGGCCAGCCGAAAGCGGTCACGCTTTCGACCGTTGCGCGCACGAGCAAATAGTCGCCTGGAAAGGTGCGCGCGGCCATGACATCGCCTTCTGTCGCGACACGTGCGGCTTTGTACGCGCGAGGCAGGAGCGCGGCGACGATGTCGCATGTCTCGTCGCCTGCGAGCTCCAAGCAATCGAGTTCTGCCTCGCCTGCGAGCGCACGCATCTCGACAATCGGCATGTTCGCGACGATGCCGACGACGTCAACGTGCGTGCTCCTTGCGCGCGCGCTGTCGCGTACGGCGCGCGCTATCCGACGGGCTGCTTCGGCGCTGATCCGACGCGAGCTGCCCTCGCAGAAATTCAGCCCAATAGCAGTTGCGCCGAGCTCTACGCAGCGCACACCTTGCTCGGCGGAGCGTAGGCCGGACACTTTAACATGCATCACGAATACGTTTCCTAACCTGCTGCGCGCCGCAAATCGTCGTTCGGCCTCCCTCAGAATACTCCGAGTATTCCTCGGTCGGCCTCGCTAGCTTTGCGTCGCTCGCGACGGTTATGAAACGCATTCTTAGAGCATGTTTACCAGCCGTCGCGAGCGAATCGAGGCTAGGGCGGAGCGCGAGGAGCCCGCGAAAGCGTACTCTTCGTACGTGCGCAGGCACCGCAGCGCCCAACCGACGCATCGATTTGCGCAGCAGGCTGGTAAACATGCTCTTAGTCCGATAGCCCTAGCAATCTCTTGACTGTCTGCAGGAGCATGGGGGCTTGAATGGGTTTGGAGATATACGCATCCGCTCCGAGCGACAGTGCGCGTTGCCGATCTTCATCCCCGCTTTCGGTCGTGATGACGACGATGGGGACGTCTTTGTGCGCGGTGTCGGTTCGGATACGCCGAACGAGCTTCAGTCCATCCATGATCGGCATGTTGATGTCGGTCACGATGATGTCGAACCGCCCGGCCGCAAGCTTGCGAAGGGCATCGACGCCGTCGTCAGCTTCGGTAACGCGCAGGTTCGGGACGCGCGACAGCGCGAACACGATGAGCTGGCGCATCATAGGCGAATCCTCGACAACGAGGCTGTGGAGGATTCGGGGCGAGTCGGAGGTTTCCGAGGTCGACACGGCGTACGAAACTACACGGTTCTCGCGAAAGGCGCGAACATTCGCCGCGATTCACAGCATTGAGATCGCACGCGCGCCGGAGCGTGACGTTATCGAAGTGTGGATTCGCGATCGAACCAGGATTTAATTTTTCAGGATGCCGGTACGCCTCGTGCTTGGGGTGCCGGCCATGGCGGCGGGAAACACGACGGGGAAAGCAACAAACTGCGCGGATCGAACGAGTGAGGTGGTGCTCCGAGATCCACGAGCTAGATCGGCAGCGGCCCACCTCGCGCGGGCGATCCTCCTCGCGGCGACCGCGGTCGTCGGTGCGTGCTCGAGCGGGTCGAGCGGTGGCAACGTTCAGACGAACGGCGCGCTTGGAGATGCGGGCGAGCTCGACGCGGTGGACGCCGCGCCTCTCCACTGCGGAGATCCCGGTGCCCCGCTCTGCGCTCCGGGCGAGGAGTGTCGCGATAACGCCGATTGCGATTCCCTCATCTGCACGGACGGCATCTGCGCAGCTCCATCTGCAACGGACGGCGTCAAGAACGGCGACGAGACAGACGTGGATTGCGGCGGCGCCTCGGCCCCGAAGTGCGCGGTCGGACAATCGTGCATTGTGCACGCAGATTGCGTGAGCGATGCGTGCCCATCGGGCACGTGCCTGTCGTCGCGAAGCTGCAAGCAACACTTCGGCGGCGAGACGTGTGGCGCCGGCGAGATCGATGATCCCGCGCACGTGCACGAGGATTGCTGTCTGTCGATTCAGCCTGGCAACAAACCGTACCGGCTCGACAAGTACCTCGTCACGGCGGGCCGCATGCGCGCGTTCATCGAGACGGTGGGCCCTGACGTGCGCTCGTGGGCGCAGGCCAATCGAGCACTGCTCCCCACGTACTGGAGTGCTGCATGGGACAGCTCGCTGCCTGCGAACGAAGTGGATGTCGTGCAGCTCATTGGCACCGGCCAGGGAACGAACGCGTACTGGACGAAGCCGGGCGAAGCCAACGGCTGTTACGCCAAGGGCCAAGGCAGCCCCACGTACTGGCACGCGCCCGACGTGCTCTCCCAATACGCAAACGACGAGCGCGCGTGGACCCAAGATGAACTCGACACCAAGACGCTCAACTGCACACCGCGCGCGCTCTTCGTTGCGTTCTGCGCCTGGGATGGCGGTCGCCTGCCCACGTGGTCTGAATGGGCTTACGCCGTGCGTGGGGATGATACGGAGAAAGTGCATCCATTCCCGTGGGGCGCGGACACGGACATCTATTCGTATGCCTCGTACGATCACAACTACGGATGGCCGCCTGCGCGCGTGGGGATGCCGCTTGCCAACGATGGCTTGCCGGTCGACCGTGCCTTCAACGTGGCTGCTCCAGGCCGCTTTCCGGCGGGCGCAGGGCCGTTCGGCCACCAGGATTTGCTAGGCCTCGTCGAGACGTTCGTGTCTGGCGATTCCACTGGCAAAAATCTTAGTCAGGGAGGCATCCGCCAGTACTCGTTCCAGGAGGCGTACTACGGCGTCGAGGCATACGGCACGTCGAAATCGTGGTCGTCGTACATCAGCCACATGGCCGTTGGTGCTCGCTGCGCGCGCGACCTGGCAGAGTAGCAGAGACCGCTTTCAAGTTGGCGTGAGGTCGAGGCGGGGCCGAGGAGCGGACCGGAACAGCCTTGTGTGGCTTTGAGGACCGCACCGCAGGCCCCAACGATGAGATCGCGCCAAATCGAAAGCGGTCATTCTAGCCAGGCGCGGAGCTCGCTACCGAGGACGCGCGGTGCTCTTCGAAGAGCCTCGATGTTCGCGCTTCCGGTGAGAAGCATGACGGCGCGGAGCTCTGCTTCGATGCCGTCGAAGAAGGCAAGAACTCCATCGCGTCCGCCGGCATGAAAGGCTCTGAGAACGGGACGCGCGAGGCCCGCGGCGCTTGCACCGAGTGCGATGGCGCGTGCGACGTCGACGCCGGTGGCGATGCCGCCCGTCGCGATGATCGTCTGAAAACCGAGCGGCGCCAGCATGCCGACGCTCGCGCCCGTGGGGATGCCCCAGTCCCAGAGTGCGTGTCCGATGGCGGCGGCGCGCGCGTCTGCCGCTTGCTCCGCGCGTTTCGTTTCGACGGCGACCCACGACGTGCCTCCGGCGCCCGACACGTCGACGTGCGCAACGCCGGCGCTGCGAAGGCGCGCTCCCACGCTGCGCGACAGCCCGCATCCCGTTTCTTTGACGATGATGGGAACGTCGAGCTCGCGGACGAGCCGATCGATCGTCTCGAGGCCGCCGGTGAAATCGCGATCGCCACCGGGCTGCACGAGCTCCATCGCCGGATTGAGATGGATGCAGAGTGCATCGGCTTCGACGCGTGCGACGAGTGCCGCGATCTCGTCGGTGGACATGCGTTTCGCGTGCACGACACCGAGGTTGCCGAGCACGAGGGTGTGCTTCGCGAACGCTCGCACGGAGTACGTCCACTCGGCGTCACGCTGCACGTGCATGGCGCGCTGGCTTCCGAGACCGAAGCCGTAACCGCGCTCTTCGGCGATTTGCGATAGCTGGCGATTCACGTGCGCCGCCTCTTCGGTGCCGCCCGTCATCGCGGCGATGAAGATCGGCACGCGAAGGCGCTTTTTGAGAATCGTGATGCTCGTGTCGATCGCGTTCGCATCGAGCTCGGGCAGTGCGTCATGCACGAAGCGCACTTGCTCGAGCAGCGTGGTCGTGTTGCGGAACGCGATCTCGCTCGTGGCGCACAACGCGAGATGATCGATTTTGCGCTGTCCAATGATGCTCATCGGCGGTCCTCGGTTCGTGCGCGTCACACGCGACGTCGTCGCACTCTCGAAACTTCAAGAAACTTCAAAGAAAATTGAAAGTAGTTGAATTTTCACGACATAATAAACATGGCAGAGGTTGACGAAGGCCCGAGCCGCTCGTAAGACACCCCCCTCGCATGAACTCGAGCCTCCTCTCATGCGACGCAGACTATCGCTCCGCCTCGCGAGATCGCGAAGCGTTTTCCTTGCTGCTCGATGCCGTGCGAAGCGACGTCGACGCCGAGCTCGCGAGCTGGCTAAAGCCGCGCGTCTTGGCCGCCGCGCAGATCAGCGGCGACGTCTTCGCGGTCGCGAAGGCGATCGAGCGCCTCGCGCTTCGTGGCGGCAAGCGAATGCGCGCAGCGCTCATCGCAGCGGCCTACGCGTCGTGTTGCGAGGACGCGAGCGAACGTGCGCACGAAGACGCGGCCGAGGCGCGGTGGGCCGGAGCGCGTGCAGCCATGGTCGCGATCGAGCTATTACAGGTCTACTTCCTCATTCACGACGACTGGATGGATGACGATGACGTCCGGCGTGGCGGACCGGCGGTGCACGTCGTCCTGCGCGACAGGCTCGGTTCGAAACGCCTCGGCGACGCAGCCGCGATCCTCGCAGGAGATCTCGCGTGCGGCTACGCGCAGGCGGCGCTGCTCGAGTGTGCGTTGCCGGCGGAGCGCGTCGTTCGTGCGGCGAGTGCGTTCGCGCAGATCCAACAGGAAGTCGTCGCGGGGCAGATCGCCGAGATGCACTCGGCGTACGATCGCGATGCGTCGTCGACTTGGAGCAACCTTTCGGTTGCTCCAAGCGTCGAGACGATCCACGCGCTGAAGACCGCGAGCTACACGGTCGCGGGGCCGCTCACGATCGGTGCGTTGCTCGCGGGCGCCGACGACGCGCGCGTCGCGGGGCTTGCGTGCTTCGGTCGGCCGCTCGGCATTGCGTTCCAGCTTCGCGACGATTTGCTCGGAGTCTTCGGCGATCCCGCCGCGACCGGCAAACCCGTTTGGAACGATCTTCGTCAGGGCAAGCGAACGGCGCTCGTCGCGGAGCTTCGCGGAGACGCGGCTGCCGAAGCGCAACTTGCGCGCGTGCTCGGCAACGCCGATGCATCGCACGCCGAACTCGAAGCGCTCGTTCGCACGATGGAGCAGAGTGGTGCGCGAAGTCGTGTCGAGGCACGCGTGGAGGATCTGCTTCTAGAAGCGCGTCGCGCACTCGAGACCATCCACCTCCCGTGGGCTCCGGGGCGTGCGTGGCTCTCGGGTGCGATTTGCGCTCTTGGGGAACGTTCGGCATGACGTGCGGCACGGCTCACGGCAAAGTGATTCTTCTCGGCGAACACGCAGTCGTTTACGGCGTGCCCGCGCTCGCCGTGGGCATTGACCGTGGCGCATGGGCAGATGCGGCGGCAGCCGAAGGCAATGCATCCGTCAGCTCGCTGCACGTCCACGGCTGGAACATCACCGTGACGGACGACGTCGACGACGAGGGGCTGCCCCTCGCACGCGCGCTGCGCGACATTCTGCGCGCGACGCGCACGGCACAACGCACGAGTGGCATCTCGCCCGTCGGCCCGATGATGGTGCACGCCGGCGCGGATTTGCCCCCTGGCGGCGGTCTCGGCTGCTCGGCGGCGATCGGCGTTGCCATCGCGCGCGCTCTCGATCCGGCTGCGTCGGATGCAGCCATTACCGAGCGCGTCGATGCGTGGGAACGCGTGTTCCACGGCAACCCGTCGGGCATCGACATGGCGGTGTCCGTTCTCGGGGGGTGCATTCATTTCGAGCGCGCGCTGGCGGCGCACGAGTCGAGGCCGACCATCCGGCGCGTGCATCTCCCGCGACCCCTGCTCTTGTGCATCGGCCATAGCGGCATTGCGTCGAGCACCAAGACGATGGTCGAAGCCGTCGCGCGTCTGCGCGATTACCATCCGGGAGCCACGCAGAGAGCATTTGATGCAATCTGCACGTTCGTGGCCAGCGCGCGTCTCGCGCTCGAGGCGGGCGACGTCCGCGCGATCGGTACGCTGCTCGATCGCAACCAGAGGATCCTCCGAGATCTCTCCGTTTCAACGCCGGACATCGAGCGAATGTGCGAAACGGCGCGGACTGCCGGAGCGTGCGGTGCGAAGCTCACGGGCGCGGGCGGAGGCGGCTCGGTCGTCGCGATCGTCGAGGACGTCGCGCGCGGCGAAGCCGTTCTCGAGAATTGGAAGCGTGACGGCTTCGACGGTTTTCTGGCGCGCGTTGGTGCGAGCGCCGGCAAAGACGTGTCGCTGTCCGCGGTCGTGCAGGAGTCGGCATGAAATCGGTCACGGTCGTGGCTCACCCGAACATCGCGCTCGCGAAGTACTGGGGCAAGCGCGGAGGCGACGGCAACGTGCCTGCCGTGCCGAGCCTCTCCGTGACGCTTTCGGGAATGTCGACGACGACCACGGTGACCTTCGACGACGGGTTGGCGGGCGACGAGCTCGTACTCAATGGCGCGATCGTCGGCGATCGTCCGCTCGCCCGCGTCACGGCGTTGCTCGACGTGGTTCGTCGCGAGGCGAACATCGGTGCGCACGCTCGCGTCGTGTCGAGGAACGATTTTCCGACGGCGAGCGGTCTCGCGTCGAGTGCGTCGGGGTTCGCGGCGCTGGCGCTTGCCGCTGTTCGCGCGGCTCATCTCGACTGGTCACGCCCGCGCGTCAGCGATCTCGCGCGCAGGAGTTCGGCGAGCGCGGCGCGCAGCTTGTTCGGCGGCTTCGTCGAACTCGACGGCGGCGAGGGTGCTCCCGGGCTCGCGCTGCCCGTTGCGGGTCCGGACGCGATCGATCTTCGTGTGCTCGTTTGCGTGGCAACCGAAGACGCAAAGCTGATCTCGTCCACCGAGGGCATGCGGGTGACCCAAGAGACGAGCCCGTACTATGCCGCGTGGCTCACCGAAGGTCCGCTCCTCTGCGCGAGGATCCGCGACGGCGTGCTCGCGGGTGATTTTCGTGCGGTTGGCGAGTGCGCCGAGAGGAGCGCGCTCGCGATGCACGCTTGTGCCATGGCAGCCGGCGTCGTCTATGTTTCTGGGACGACGCTCGCTGCACTCGCGGAAGTGCGGGCGATGCGCGCTCTCGGAATCGACGCGTACGCCACCATCGACGCCGGCCCGCATCTCAAGTGCCTCGTGACTTCGCAATCGATGCATGATGCAAAGACGCGGCTCGCGCGCGTGCCGGGTGTGGTTCGCATCCTCGAGACGTCGCCGGGTCCAGGTGCGCGCGTGCTCGAAGAGGGCACGGACCGATGAAGGTGTTTGCGCCCGGCAAACTCGTGCTCACGGGCGCGTACGCCGTGCTCGAAGGCGCGCCGGCCATCGTCGTTGCGACCAGCCGCGGCGCCGTGGCCGATACTGCTTTTTGTACCGCAACTCCCACGCCCGAAGTTCGCGCAGCCATTGGCGATGCGCCTGCGCCCGCGCCAGCGATGGATGCCTCGGCGCTCTTCGATGGCGATCGAAAGCTCGGACTCGGCGCGAGTGCGGCCATCCTCGTTGCGTCGCTCGGGGCCATTGCGGTGCGCGAGGGCGCGCAGGATTTGTCGGACGCAAAATTTCGTGACGTGCTCTTCGCTCGCGCGCGCGGCGCCCACGCGGCTGTGCAGCGCGGAGGAAGCGGCGTCGACGTTGCTGCGAGCGTCTTCGGCGGCACGCTTCGCTACGTCATGGGCGCACGTCCCGAGCGCGTGGTGCTGCCGCCCGGCATCCAGCTTGCGGTGTTCGCTTGCCCGAAGAGCGCGCGCACGACCGATCTGCGCGCTCGCGTCGATGCGCTCGCATCGTCGGATCCGGCTACGCATCGCGCGCATCTCGGGGATCTTGCACGTATTGCCCGCGCAGCGGCGGACGCCGTTTCCGAGGGCGATCGCGCCGCGTTCATCGCAAGGGTAGCGGACGCGGCGCGAAGCCTCGCGCGTCTCGGTGAAGCTTCGGGCGCACCCATCGTGCCTCCGGGGCTCGATGCGCTTTCGGACCTTGCCGTGGAAGAGGGCGGTGCGTTCTGCGTGTCCGGTGCGGGTGGAGGGGACGTTGCTTTTTTCGTCTCCGGCACGCGCCCGTCGCCCACGTTTGTCGAGCGCGCCGCGGCGCTCGGTCTTGCCGTACTGGACGTAACTCTGGATGAGAAAGGAGTGAGGGCATTGCCCGCGATCGCGGTCGCGCCGGACGCCTGAACGCGGATGACCAAGCGCACTTCGCAGCTTCCTGGCTTCTACAAGATGACGATCGACGATCGACGCAATCTCGTCGGCGAGGCCACCGGCGTCGACGCCGCGGAGATCGCCCACGCGCTCGCCGCAGGAGGACTCGCGGCTGCGACGGCCGACAAGTTCGTCGAGAACGTGCTCGGCGTCTACGCGCTTCCTTATGGCGTGACGCTCAACGTCTGCGTCAACGGCCAAGATTTCGTCGTGCCGATGGTCGTCGAGGAGCCCAGCGTCGTCGCGGCTGCGTCGAGCGCCGCGAAGATGGTGCGCGCCGGCGGTGGGTTTCATGCCGAGGTCGATCCGCCGCTCATGATCAGCCAGGTGCAGATTACACACGTCAAGGACGCCGCGGCTGCCACCTCACGCATCCTCGATGCGAAAGCGGAGATCCTCGCGAAGGCGAATCGCGCCGTGCCGGGCCTCGTTGCGCGCGGCGGCGGCACGCGCGATCTCGAGGTGCGCACGCTCGGCTCGCCGATCGACGAGATGATCGTCGTGCACGTCATCGTCGACTGTCGTGACGCGATGGGTGCAAACCTCATTAACACGATTGCCGAGGGCGTCGCCGATCGCCTCGCCGAGCTCGCCGCCGGCAACGTGGGTCTGCGCATCCTGTCGAACCTTTGCGACAGGCGCTGCGTGCGCGTGGGTTGCCGCGTTCCCGCCAAGGTTCTCGCCACCGAGCACATGGACGGTCATGCGGTCATCGACGGCATCGTCAACGCATCGCGCTTCGCCGAACTCGATCCGTATCGCGCTGCAACGCACAACAAAGGGATCATGAATGGCATCGACGCGGTCGTCATTGCCACGGGCAACGACTGGCGCGCCGTTGAAGCCGGCGCGCACGCGTTCGCTGCACAGTCGGGGCGCTACGCACCGCTGTCCATCTGGCGTCGCGACGGCGACGTGCTCGTCGGAAGTCTCGAGCTGCCGCTCGCGCTCGGCACGGTGGGCGGTACGCTTCGCGTTCACCCGAGCGCTCGCCTCTCTCTCGAGATGATGGGCATCGCGGAAGCGGGCGACCTCGCTGCCGTTGCCGCGTCGGTGGGACTCGCGTCGAACCTTGCCGCCGTGCGTGCGCTCGCGACCGACGGAATCCAGCGCGGGCACATGGCGCTGCATGCGCGTGCCGTGGCCGTTGCGGCCGGTGCAGTCGGGCGCGACGTCGAGCGCGTGGCTGCGATGATCGTCGAGGCGCGCGACATCACCGTGCAGGCGGCACGCCGTGCTCTCGACGTGTTGCGAAGTGATCGACCTCTGGATCAACAGGGCGAAGGAGCCACCGCGGACGCTTGACGACCGCTTTCGATTTGCCGCGATCTCATCGTTGGGGCCTGCGGTGCGGTCCTCAAAGCCACACAAGGCTGTTCCGGTCCGCTCCTCGGCCCCGCCTCGACCTCGCGTCAACTTGAAAGCGGTCCAATGAACGTCTGGTGACGCTGACGAAGTTGGCGTAGCGTGCGCCGGGTGATGCGTTCAAGGGATCCCCATAGTGATCTCGCGGGCGTTTTGCACGATGTCTCCAACACGCTCACCGTTCTTCTCGGGTGGGTGGGAGAGGCTCGCGCGCCCGGAGCTTCGGGAGAGGCCGTTGCACGTGCACTCGGCGTCATCGAACAGCGCGCGCGCATCGCTAGAGATCTCGTTCGACACGCGATTGGTGCCCCACACGTCGACGGTGCGCGAGCGCTTGGCGCGGTGATCGAAGAGGTCACGAACGCCCTGAGTGTCGAGGCCGCGCGCAAAGGAACGCGCCTCATCGTGGCTGGCGAAGCAGCAGCGATGGTGGACGGCGCACTCGATCTTGCGCAGATCTTGACGAACCTGATCTTGAACGCGATCGCTCACGCACCGCGCGACACGGTCATCGAGATCAAGACCGCCCTGGAGGACGAGCGCTGCGCGATCGTCGTTTCGGACGAGGGCCAGGGTGTATCGCCGGAACGGCGTCACTCGATCTTCCTTGGTGATTCGTCTCGCCCCGGCGGAGCCGGCATAGGCCTTCGCCATTCGCGCGCGCTCGCGCGGAGCTACCGCGGCGACGTCGATCTCGTCGTTGAAGACGGCGCACGAAAAGGCGCGGCCTTCCGTGTCTTCTGGCCACGTGCCGACGTCGTCCCGGAGTCGATCGCGTCAGCGCCGCGTGGCCGCGATCTCGATGGCCTGCGCGTGCTCCTCCTCGAGGACGACGTGGCGGTGACGCGGCTGCTCGATGCCGCCCTCGAAGCGCGCGGCGCATCGGTTGCGATCGCGTCGACCGCCGAGGAGCTCTCGGCGTCACTCGCGAACGCCGTTTACGACGCGGTGCTGGTCGATCTTTCACCCATTGCCGAAAACCCCGATCGTGCGCTCGCAAACGTTCGCGCAAGGCTTCCTCACGCGAAGATTCTACTCATCACCGGCAACGCGGATGCGGTCCCCTCCGCGTTTGCGGATCACGACGTTGAACTTGTCCGCAAGCCGTTCGAGGTTGGCGAAGTCATTCGCGCCCTCCGTGTTGGCTGCGCGAAGCCTTCTTGACGAAGCAATGGAGGCATATTATCTCGGCCTCCCCATCGCGAGGGTGGCGGAATTGGCAGACGCACTAGCTTGAGGTGCTAGCGGGTAACACCGTGCGGGTTCAAGTCCCGCCCTTCGCACTTTGCCTGTAATTACGATGACTTAGGTCGCTTGGAGCGACGGGATGAAGAAGAGCTTTTCCGGGTCGTGCCCCCCGAAGTGCCCCCCAAAAGTCGCTTTGGCCGGACTTGCGCCATCACCTCTAACGCGCGCACGGCGGCTTCCTCACCCGTCTGCACGTAGAGCGCGGTGGTGCTGACGTGTTTGTGCCCGACCATGTGAGCAATCCCGGCGAGAGGGGCGCCGCTGTTGGCACCGATGCTGATGCGCGAGTGCTTGAAGTCATATGGGCTGGTGTTGAGGCTCAACCCGGCGGCAACAACCGCCGCTTTGAGGTAGTCCCGCAGGCTGCCCTTGGCGACCTGGAACAGTTTCCCGGGCCCGGAGGGGCACACGCGGTCAAGAGCTTCCCGCGCCGCTGGGCTAAGGGGCACGTGCCGCTCAAAGCCTTCCTTGTCGATTTCACGCGAGATGAAGAGGCGGTCCGAGCCCTTCGTGTAGTGCAGCGGGGTTTCAAGTTTCAGCACCGTGATGGGACGCAACCCCGTCTCCCACAGGACCACGAAGAGCGGCCTGACAAAAGCTCTCGTGCGCGGCGCTCGCTCTGGCATCGCCAACAAAATTCGCTTCGCGTCAGCCGGTTCGATGATGGTGGCTTTCCGCTTCCGCGCGTTCTTCGCTCGCGTTCCTGTGGGACCATGCTTCGGTAGGCTTGGGACAGGGACCAAGTCTGAGCCGTGCTCACGGCACCATTCGACGAACCTCCGGAGTGCAGAGAGTTCCTTACGAACGGTGGAGCGACTGGCTTTCTGAAGACGCTCGCGCCCGTACTCACGGTACATCGGTAACGTGAAGTGCTCGAAGGAGCCGAAGAACGGCAGCAAGTGCGTCTTGAAGTACAGCGTGACGATACCGGTCCACTCCTTCGAGTTCTCCAACTCGAAGTCCGCCAAAAATTCAGCGACCCCGGTCGCCAAGTCGACGGACAGCGGTCTGTAGTGACGCCGCCCAGAGACTACGTCCGAGTAGATGCGCGCGGCTTCTTCAGCAGCTTCTCGCGGATCTGTGCGACCCGTTGATTTTTCGATGCGGCGGCCTCCATGTCGGAAGCGTACGAGATACGTCTGACGACCATTTCCTTTGGGGAGACGGAGAGTCCATCCGCCTTGCGTTCTCGTGCCCATCTTTCCACATCCTTCCGCTCAAAAACGATGCGCCTGCCAATCTTGATCGCGGGCAGTTCTGCGCGGACATAGTCCTTGAAGGTGGAGTTGCTTACCCCGAGCAACTGTGCAGCCTCGCGCGCATTCAGAAACTCTCGCGGCGAGGGCGCTGGTTTCTGTGCAGCGAGCAACCCATCTGCCGTTGCGGCGGCTCGCAGTGCTGAAAATTCTCCGGCCTCGCGCGCCTGGTCTTCCCTTTCTTTCACGAGCGCTGGGCGTGGACGCAGAGCAACTCACCGCGGTGCGGTATAACGTGGAGTATGGCGGCGTCTTTGCGGACCAGCCGGCGCGATCTTCAAGTGGGAGGACGTCGTCACTTCGTGTCGACGTGTCGACCGTTGGACGAGATGAAAAGCTGATCCGCGAGTACATCCGGAACCAGGAGAAAGAGGGCAAGAAGCTGGATCAACTCCTACTGACGAAGTGAGATCTCGCCGCCTTTAGGCGGCTCCCATGGCCTCGTGAGCGGCGCCCGTTCCAAACCGCTTTGAGCGGTTCACGCGTAAGCATCTGAACCCACCGGCTTTGCTGGTGGTGGTTCAGTAAGTCAGACACGAGCACGGAGCGTCTCCTCAGCGGCCGTCGCGAACTCGCCTTCCTGAGCGGGGCATGATGATGCGACACTGGTTCGGCGATTCAGGCGAGGAACTGATCTGAGATGGCGACCGATACTGCGACGAAGCTCGAGAAGATGACAAACCGCGCGGACTTCGAAATCCTCGCGCTTCAGATCCTTCGGACTCGCGAACCGATATACGCCGCCATCATTCGGGTTGGAATCAATGCGAAGGGCGAAACCATCCGTTCGCCTGTAGACGGGTTCTGCCTTGTACCGGGCAGCTCGCCGCCGCACTTCGTGACGTTTCAATCGACGACGACCGACGCGGATGGTTTGAAGCGGAAGTGGTTATTCGATCATAAAAAGGTGCCGTCATCCTCAACGACGAAGCGACGCAAGCCGAAACGGCCGCCTGGCGAGTCGGACGACGGCGATCTCGTAAAGGGGGCACGTGAGTCGAAGAAACTACTTGCGGATTATCCGACAGCGAAGTTCACCGTCGTGCTGGCGACGAATCAGGTCGTCGAGAAAGAGCTTTGTCTCGAGGTGGTCGCAGCTGCGGAGGCTTGGGGCGTCGATTGCGATATCTGGGAGCAATCACGACTTGCAGACGCGTTGGATACGACCAGCACCGGCCAATACTTGCGCTGGTATTACTTCCGGACGGCTGCGGAACGTCTGTCGTCCGACTTGCTCGCGCAAATTGCCCGCGAGAACCTCGATGCGTATTCCGGCCATGCGCGGATCTCGGATCCTGCCAGATGGGTTCCTCGCGATGTTGAGCGTCGCGCAATTGCGGAACTAAGTGACGCGACTGCATCCGTACTTCTGCTCGTTGGGGAGTCAGGTTTCGGGAAGACCGTAGCTGCCTATAGGGTTATGGAGGCGTGGCTCAAGCGAGACGGGTACGCCCTCTGGCTGTCTGAAGCTATCATCGAGCGGGCTGTGTCCGCCGAGGATGCCATCGACCTTGTGTTGCGTGACCGGTTTCCGTCGTTGATCGAATCTGCAATAAGGGTGCTCCCCGAGGTTCTCGGTGGTCAACGTCTCCTCGTCGTTGTCGACGATTTGAATCGTGCGAATCGACCGCGGGATCTTCTTCGCAAGGTCACTGCGTGGGCTTCGGGTGCAAACGCAGAGACAAAGTCGCCAGGGCCATTCCTCTTCCTTTGTCCACTTTGGCCACGAGTGAGAGATGGTTTCGACGCCTGTTCGCAGCCGCATGTGCGGCAGCTGCCGGTTGGAATGATGAGCCTATCGGAAGCGTGCGCTGCCCTCGACCCTGGCACGGACCAGTGCGAAAAACTCGCCGAGGACTTGGCGTTCGATCCGTTAGCAATCGCGCTCTACAACGAGATGCGCGCAGCCGGGGCCATTGAGCAACCTCGTGTGACAGCACGCGAGATCCTGACGAAGTTCATCGAGCGATCTATCGATGCCGTGCAGGGCGTTCCGGGTTCGAACTGCACATCCAGCGAGCACTGGGAGGTCATGGAGTGTATTGCGGAGAAGAGTGTCTCCACAAAGGTGCTCACTCCTCCGGTAGAGACGGTGCACGAATGGCTCGCCAGCAATCGACGCAGTCAAGCGCTTCGTGAACTGCTCAAGCACTCCGGACTGCTCTGGGACGACGCCACGGCTCGGAATCTGCAGTACAGACACGATCGCGTTCGCGATCGCGTGCTCTCGTACGGCATGAGGAGGGTTGCACTCGACGATCAAAAGAGAGAGCTGCTTCTTGACCCATTCTTCGCCGAGATTGCGGCGAGCGCGCTTATTGACCTTGGTGTCGAGTGCACACTGGTCAAATTGTTTTCCAAGCGCGCTCCACTGGTGCTGGCCCTAGCATTGGCGATGGTGCGCTCCGGCTCTGACGATGAGCAGCGGCTCAAGGTCGGTCTCCGGGACTGGGCCTTGGCAGCGCGTAACACCCAGGATGTCCACAGCCGACTCGTGTTTCGAGCCCTTGTACGCATGGACACCCCAGTCATTCTAGGGCTTGCTGACGTGCTGCCTGCCAACGATTTCGACGTGCTTCTTGCTCGCTTCCGCAACGGAGATGCGGTCGCCGGGATACAGTTCTTCGGGTCTCGTCTCGGTGAACCGACGGCGTCCTATGCGGATCGCGATGAAGCAATCGCCGCCGTCCGACGCTATCACCTCACGTCTCTCGGAGACGCGCTCTCCTCGCTAATTCCAAGGCTAGAGGAGGACCGACACAGGACCGACGCAATCATTCTATGCGGCTTTCTGGCGACGCCTAAAACACTGCGGCTTGCAATGGAGTGCTGGCGAAGTGCGACCGATCGGCACGCACTTCTCGCGGCAAGCCTCTGGGCCCAACTCTCGGCGACCGGAGCGCCCGACGAGCCGTCAATAGACGAACTGCTCAGAGAGTACGCTTCTCTCTCGGATGAGGAGGGCGAGGCTTCAATGAGCGAGCGCACCGCTGTCCACGTGTATCTTCAGTGTAGCAAGCCAGTGATGTCCGCCGAGATGTTAGCCGTGCTGCGGGATCGCACGGTACCAGACGAGACGCTTCGTTCGCTTGCGTGGACTCTCTTCCCGGGCGTTGACCATCCGACGGCGGTTGAAGTGATGTCGAGGTTGGCCGCAGATCTGGAAGAACAGGTCAAGGTGGAGGGAGGCATGCCCTTCGGCCTGATGAGATTCGCTGATGAGTGGACACGCGGCAGTCGTCGAATGAGCACGAAGGCAACCGCACATCTCCGTGCGTTGTGGACGCGGGAGTCCGAATCTGTGTCGGTCCGGAAGTGGGCCTTTCAACTCTGGCTCGCCGGGGGTGCGTGGGACCTGAACGAACTGGTTGCTGTTCCAGTTGACGGTCCATTCGGCGATGCTGCAATTTGGGCGCGCGCAAAGCGCGCCGATCCGTCCTGCGCCCAACTGGTGGCCGAGCGCTTTGCGAAGTCGACTCGATGGGCGAGCGTAGTCGCACAGGTGTGGTCGGATGCGCTCCGTCAGGTAACCGAGACCCACATGCAGAACTTGGGCAACCCGCTTTCGGACCGGGCGCACGATGTTGCCCAACTTCTGATGCGTGCTCCGGGACAGGATGCGCGAGCCCTCCTGGAAAACCACTGGGAACGCGTTCGCAGGAGCCCCTGTTTCATCCACGCGGCAATCGCGATTGGTGGAGATCGACTGCAGGAGCTCGTGAAGGAGGCGATTCAGTCGTGGCCAGAAGGTGAGGAGTCGCCGTTCAAGCACCTGACGATGCACCTGCATATTCATTTCGAGGATGAGGCACGATTCATCAACCAAGAGGTCGTTCAGCGGTTGCTCCCGTACATTCCGCGTCTGGAGGAGTTCGACGTTGAGCGGATCGCGGAAGCCTGTCGTCGCCGGGGGTTTGCCTCTTGGGGCCGGGCGTACGTGGCGCCGCTGGTGTCGGAATCGGTGCGTCGAAGAGTGTTCCCGACTGAAGAAGACCTAAAGCGGGAGCTGGACGATGCTGTCGCAATGAATGACGACCGCGCCGGGTTTCCAGAAGGATATGTTTGGGCTGAGCGTGCGAGGGAACGTGTCGACAAGACGATCGATCTTGTCAACGTGATTGACGGTTGGCTCGAACACTCTTCGATTCCGAGGAGGTTGGGCGTGGCTGCGGACGCGCTGATAGAGATTGGGGAACGGCGGGGGATTGAAGTTCTGAACCGAAGAATCGACGCCAATAATGTGCAACAGCAGCACCTCCTGAACAGCGCAACCACGCTGATACGGCGGAGAAGCCTCACCTAAGCGGCTGCGCGGAGTGCCCCACACACGCCACGAGCAGGTGAGCTACGTTCGTCTTCCAGTCTGCGTACAAACTCTGACTTGGGCCTCGGCTGCGTTCGCATTCGCACTCGGCGGTAATTGAACCGTGCTCGTCGAATTGCACAAAAGGGAACCATAGGTTACGTTTTGTGCTGTGCTCCGCTCCGATACCAGCGGACCGGATTGGAACCGGCTGTTCGAAATCGCCTCTGGTCAGGCTGGCTATTTCACGACCAAACAGGCGGCGGACGCGGGTTACTCAACGCACCTGCTGCGAAAGCACTTTCATGCGGGCCGTGTCACCCGTTCTAGGCGTGGCATCTACCGGCTCGTTCACTTCCCACCGAGCGAGCACGAAGAGCTGGTCACCGCATGGCTTTGGTCCGAGCAGATGGGTGTCATCTCGCACCAAACCGCACTCGCTCTTCACGGGCTTTCCGATGTGCTACCTGCACATGTCCATCTCACGCTCCCCGCCGCGTGGGGCAAGCGCCGTTTCCGTGTACCGCCCGACGTGGTGCTGCATCACGCGGACGTTGTGCTCGAAGACCGCGCGTGGTTTGGCGCGGTTCCAATCACGAATTCGCATCGCACACTCCGCGACTGCGCGAACAATGGACTCTCCCCCGAGCTGCTTCGGCAAGCCGCACAGCAGGCTCTTCGTCGAGGACTCGTTGCGCGCAACGAACTTGGCGACGTCGACTGCGCGCTCGCGTCCTTCGGAGGACTGGGAACATGAAGCCGGCTCGCACGTACAGCTCGCCCGAGACCTTCAAGCAGGCATTGGAGCAACGGCTCAAGACCTCGTCAAAGAGCGGCGCGGACTTCGCGCGTCGCAGACAGCTTCTCGTCTTCGACCGCTTCCTCGCACGCCTCGTCGCGACCGTCGGCGAGGCAGCAACGCTCAAAGGTGGACTCGTCCTCGAGCTACGCCTCGACCGCGCGCGCACGACCAAGGACGTCGACCTGCACATGGTGGGCTCGCCTGACGACCTGCTCGCGAAGCTGCAACAGGCCGGGCGCCTCACCCTCGGCGACTTCATGACCTTCGAAGTCGTACCGGCCGCCGACGAAGTGCTGAATGATGCAGTCCAATACGACGGAATCCGTTTCCGCACAGAGTGCAGGCTTGCGGGCAAACTCTATGGCCAACCTTTCGGCGTTGATGTCGTGTTCGGCGAGCCAATCTTCGGTCCGCCTGATGTGGTCGTAGCGAAGGACGTCCTCGCGTTCGCGGGTATCGCACCGCCCACCCTGCGGCTCTACCCGATTGAGACGCACGTCGCGGAGAAGCTCCACGCGTACACGATGCCACGCACGCGCCCGAACTCGCGCGTAAAGGATTTGCCAGACCTCGCGCTCCTCGCGTCGGCGCAGGAGCTCGACGCCAAGCGGCTTCGCACGGCGCTCGAACAAACCTTCACGTTCCGTAAAACCCACGTACTGCCCGGCGAGGTGCCTGTGCCGGCCACGTCTTGGGTCACGCCTTACGCCGCGTTGGCGCGTGAAGATGGTCTCCGTTGGGCGACGCTCGACGATGTGACGATGGCGACCAAGGCGTTTCTCAATCCACTGCTCGCTGGAGGTCTTGAAGCCACATGGCTTCCCTCGGAGTGGCGCTGGCGTTGAATCCGTCCAGCAGCGTCTGGAGCGTCGTTGGGACGGCGTCTGCGTTGTGCCCCCCGTGCCCCCCAATCGACGGCTTCTGGCGCCCTTCGGCGGCTTCTTCGACCCGATATTCCAGCTATTTTCCGATGTAGAAGAAAGCCCTTGTCATCTTGAGGTGCTAGCGGGTAACATCGTGCGGGTTCAAGTCCCGCCCTTCGCACTGTAAGTTCGCGAAATTGTTGAGGGGGCCAGACCAAAAAGCCAAAACTCCGCCAGAATCGGGAGCGGCGTCGAGGAGGTCTTCTGGCAGTGCGGGGAAGGGCTCGCCGTGAAGTTTCAGGGCGTCCGGTCCTTCCTTCGCGTAGTGGCTCCACGTTGTCTCTGGCGACTTGTGCCCGGCCCACTTGGCAAGAAGCCATGAGTCCGTGCCGAGCATCGCGTGCCACGAGCATCCGGCCGTCCTCCAACTGCGGAAGTCGAATGGCATGTGATCGTCGTCGCCTTCGAGCAGCACGGAATCCGTGATGCCTGCAGCGAGAAGAACGCGTCGCGACATTGCAGCATTTTTCTCCGCGTCGCGCGTGTTCGTTGCGAGCGGGACGAGCGCCGCGTCCGGTGCTCTCCCGTGGCACATGATCTTCAGCAGCGGGACGAGGTTCGGATGGATTGGCACATCTCGAACCGCCGTCTTGGTCTTCGGTCGCTTCGTCGCGCCTGTCCGCACCTGCAATGCGCGCCGTACGCGGAGCCTCATCGTTTCCCAATCGACGTCACCGCAACGCAGCCCATACAGCTCCTCGGGTCGCACGAACGTGTAGGCGGCAATGATGAAGAGGCGGACCCAGTCGATGACGTCGGCCGCTGACAAGCCGTCGACGTGGCGCACGGCAAGGACCTTGCGGAAGTGCGACGGCATGAGCGGCTGACGTCCGCGGCTATCCTCAGCCTTCTCCGCGGTCGTAACTGGCGGCTTGATGCCGAGCGCCGGATTCGCGCTCGCAGGGCCGACGCGTACGCTCGAATAACGCGGATCGTCGTCGGTGAAGGCTCGCGACAAGGGTGCTTTGACCAAGTCGCTCCAAAGGTTCGCCGCGCGCTTCGCGCTGATCTTCGTCGCGGCTGCTTGGGTGAGTCCGTTGCGTAACGCGATGATCTGCTCCGGCTTCACCTTCGTTGGCGGTGTTGTCCCGATGTATGAGGCCGCGTACCGATTCCAGTCACCGAACATGCCGCGCGTTGTGTTGCCAAGCTTTTCGTGGACCTCGATGTAGTGTCCGAACCATTCGGTTGCGGTCTCTTCGGTTTCTTCCGGCACCATGCCGGAGCCACGCGCCTTGTCACTTACGAGCTTCGCCACGCGGCGTGCCTGTGCGCACGAAACACACTCGCACTTCGGCGGCGGCGAGCTCGGCGAGACTACACACGCTGGGACGTTCGGCAATGCAACCGGTTCGCGTCCGACTCCCGGAATCGTGATGCGTGCTTCCCAGCAGGCAAGTTTCGGATTCCAACGTGCTGATCCAGTTGCAGGACGAGCCATTACGCCGCCTCGCCACGAACGGGCATGCATTCCAGAAAGGCAAGGGCTGCGTGTGTCATTCGTCGTTGCGAGGGACTGTAGGTCGAGATGGTCATCTCGTGTACGCGCTCCTGCGACAGCACGAATCTGCCTGACGTCTTCTTTTGCCTCCCACGGGAGGGCATGACATTGCCTCGCCGAGGCCGCGCGATCGCTCGGTCTGACGCTGCCGAACTCCGCTCAACCGAGCCGAACGGCATGAATACGATATCGCAGCAGACGAGAGATAAGCGCACGCGCGCCGAAGTCCTCCGCGAGCGATCGAAGCACATGCTCCGCGTAGCCGAACTCGACGCGGAGCTGGCCGACTTGGAGAGCGTCACGACCATGGGGGACCGCTATTCGTCGACCTGTCTCCCGCCGGATTGTCCAAGCCGACGGACGTTCGCCGCGATCTGCCGATCGGGCCGCGTCGCGGGTGCGGTGCTCGAAGGGCACACGTGGTCGTGCCCAAGGGAGGCATGGCACACGACGCGTGCGCGCAAACGTCCGCTCCGGTGTGTTCCGCAGCCGGTGCAGATGGTTCTCGCCTCACGATCAAGCGGCCCTCTTCGTGAGGGAAGGATAGGAGCGCCATGAGCGGCGGACGCATTCGATCGATCAAGCCAGAAATCCTCGAAGACGCCGTGACGGCGGGACTCTCCGACGTGGCGTTTCGGATTTTTATCGCCGTGATCGTCCTTGCGGACGACTACGGGAGGTTCCGCGCTGAGCCGGGATGGTTGCGCGGTCAAATCTACTGGTCGAAGGACGTCGACCTATCGGTTTTCGCTGCTGCGCTGAAGGAGCTCGATCCGCTCGTAAGGCTGTACCAAGTCAACGCACGCGAGCGAGGGGGCACCTCCGGTCGTCGAGTCGGTCGAGACTCCGCCCGAGGTCATCGCAGACATCGCCACCGCACCGACCGAGCAGCAAGCCAAGGTCGACATCGGCACTGCGTCGGCCGTTGAGGCTCGGTCGGTGTTCGAGTCGGAGGTTGCGAAGGCGACAGGCAAGCGTTTCACGCTTGGTCGTGCGCCGTACCACGACGGGGATCTCTGCGTACTGGTCAACGCGCATGGTCCGCCGAGCGTACCCGCCAAGCTGGCTTGGCTTCGGTCCACGGTCAGCGAGTGGGTCATCGCAACAGACCCGAAATTCTCAGGCGGGTGGACGCCTGCGAAGCTCCTTGATTGGCTCAATTCTGGACGCCCAGACCGACGAGATTGCCTCAAGAAGGCCAGCAGAGGGCGCGCAGTGCAGTCGATGGAAGGGGCATGTTTTGAGATACCGAAGGAGTTTTGACCATGAGCAAAGACGATGACGACGACGACATTTTTTCACTCGGCTCCGAGCCAAAATGGCTCAAGTGCGAGTGCGGGCAGCTCAGTGCGCGAGTGCCATGCTGGGAGTGCTCTGGCAGTCCTTCGGGGAAGTCTCCTCCTGCGCACCCGAGAACCCCCGCAGGCGGAATTCCTCCCCGCTTCGCATGGGCTCACCTAAGCGCTCCCGAACTGTCCAAGCGGATAAGGCATGGCGACCTCAAAACGCTTTCAGGGCGCATCCTGGGGGCAGCAAATGCTGTCCTGGGGGGGCCTGCTGGGTCGGGGAAAACCTCCATGGCCGTTGCCTGCCTGCGAATGGTGGGTCGTCGAGGGGTCTACATTCCGGCCTGGCGGCTCGGGACTGCACGCATCCAGCATCCTGCCGGGCACGGAGAGGCGGAGATCGTCGAGCTGGCCATGACGTCGCGGGTAGCGCTGATTGACGATCTCGGGTCGGAAGCCCAGACCGCCACATCCGCGGTGGCGGACGTGATCTACGAGCGGCACGACGAGGACCTCACCACGTGGATTACGACCGGACTCAGCTACGAAGACCTGGGGGCGCGATATGGGGCTGGATTCCTGCGGAGAATCGTCGACGGCGCGGCGTGCGTCACCCTGGGCAAGGCGAAAAAGGAAGCAGCGTGATTGCCAATTACATCCCACCATTTTACACCCCCACCGAACAGTATCGAGGTGGGTGCGCATGGCGGGCAGCCCTCTTTTTTTGTGTGCGCGAGGCCGAGTTGGAACCGGTGACAGATGATCGGTGACACCAAGGTGTGCTGCCAGGCGTCTCGATTCAGAAACACGCGCGCTCCATGGAGCCAGGCCCGGCCGACCCGGCAACGCGGGCACAAGCAAGAGCGTGTGCCGGCGCGCGAGGCGCTCGCACGACTGGACTCGTTACGGATGCGGGATAGACATTTGCAATCAGATAACATTCCGCTGTAAATAACGGCGGCTCCATTGAAGCTAGGAGCGGCACGGCAGAAGCGAAGCGGCGAGCAAGGATATTATCCGCCGTGGATATCGGCGTCGGCCGGCGAAACGCCGCGAATCACGGCGAATCGTCGCGAACGGACGCAAATTCGCGGGCCATTGGCGACGATTCGCGCGGGCCTGAGTGGTGCCTGGCGGAGGCGCTTCGACTGGCGGCAGCGGCGGAGCGGTGGGACGTCGTCATGCGGCTTGCCGGGGTGCTTGATGCACGTTACCGGACCGGGTAGAGCACTGTTTATGTGCCTTTATCGGTGGTTGCAAACCATTACATAGGATTACATTCGCCGACCTGAAATGCGGCATTCAGGCCTCGTGAAAAATCCCATGACACCTCGCCACTGCGGGTCGTAAGCTGCGCCCTCATGACGCGAGAGTGCTGCACGTCAAACAAGGTGCCCGCAGGGAGGGCTTTGAGTGAGGTACACCAATGAGCACGTTGTGTACGTGCGCAGGCACCGCAGCGCCCAACCGACGTATCGATTCGCGCAGCAGGCTGTCGAACTCGCTCTAAGAGTTCGTTCACGTCGCCGTCAACGATCAGGTCAACGTCAACGACGATGAAAGACGGCGACGTGATCGTTGACGTGGTCGGCGACGGCGACGAACCTCCGCTCGGAAACGAAGAAGCGTGGCAGACGCTGTTCAATTGTCGTCGCCGCGCATGTCGCGCAGCCGTACGAAGGCCAGCGCCGCCATCACGGCGTCGTTGAGTGCGTCGTGCGCGTCGCGTGTGGGCAACCCCAAGTCCGCCATGATGGTGGCAAAGCGCAGATCGATGTCGGCCTGATCGTGCTGCTGGTAGGCCGGCAATTGGCGGAATTTGTAATCGTAATAAAGCTGCGAGACTTCGATCTTTGGTTGCGGCAGCCCGATGCCGAGCAGCGGCCTGACCGCGCGGTTGATCATCGCCACGTCGAATTCGAGGTAGTAGCCCACCAGCGGGCGCGCGCCGATGAAGTGCAAGAGCCGGTGCATCGCCTCGGGCGCCGGCAGGCCGGCGGCCACGTCCTGCTGGCGCAGCCGATGCACGCGGATGCTCTCGGCGGACACTTGTTTTTCAGGTCGGATCAAGAGCTCCAGCCGTTTGCTGGTGAGGATGCGGCGGCCCTGAATGCGCACCGCGCCAATGGAAATGATCTCGTCGGTGCGCGTGTTCAGCCCCGTAGTTTCGCAATCCAGCGCCACCCACTCGCCCGCTGGCGGCGCGCCAAACAGAAAGTGCCATTGCGCGTCGCGCAACTTACGCTGCTGCCAACCACGTTTGACCGAATCGAGCCAGCTCCTGAGGCTCATGAGATGGCCGAGAGCCTGAAGCGATACCGCAGTTGCGTTTTGAAGCGTTTGACTACGTCCAACGCGTCTTTCAGCAGATCGCGCTCCAACGCAGACAGCGCCTGCGGATTGACCGCGCCTGACACCGGCTCACCCCTGTCCATCTCTGCCAACCCCGCCTTGAGCCGAATCGCCATAAACAATTGCAGCGCGTCTGTCAAATCGCTGCCCATCGACGCGTTGAGCACGCCCGCCTCCACCAGCGCCGCGATGCGCGCGGTGGTGCTCGTCTCGCGCAGGCGGCGCGCCAGCGCCAGGCTGCGCACGCCGTGCACCAGCGGGAAGATGCCCTCCTTCTTCAAGTTCACGCGGTCGGCGGCGTCGCCGATCAGGCGGTGCCACCACCCGCCGCTGCCGCTGAACAGATCGATCGCGGCGGCAAAGCGCGCCAGCATCATGTCGTTGTCAGCAGCCAGCTCCCACAACCCGTCGCGCACCTCCTCCAGTAGATGCGCGTCGCCTGCCACCGCGTGCGCGTCCAGAAAGATCGCCAGGTTCATCAGGCTGTCGGGCTCCGGCATTACGAGCCACTGGCGCGCCGTGCGCGCGAATTCTTCCGCCGGCTTGCGCCAGACCGATTCGCTCAGCATGATGCGGCCCGGACAAGGCGGATAGCCAAAGCGCGCCAGCGCATCTGAAAAACTCTGGCAGACCGCCTCCAGATCGTCCGGTGGCGGATAGCCGTCGCGCAGGATCAGTGCGTTGTCCTGATCGGTCTTGAGTAGTTGCTCGGCCCGGCCCTCGCTGCCCATCACCACGAGACAACTGTTGGCGACCAGATCAGGCGGCGCGATCAGGTGCCACGCGCGCTCGAACAGCCGCGCGTTCAGGTCCTGCACCATGCGTGCGATCAGCATCACGCGCGTGCCGCTGCGATACTGACGCGCGATCATGCCGTTGATCTGCTTCGCCGCCTCGGCCAGCTCCTCTACCGTGGAGGCGGCGTCGATGCGTTGAGAGATGAGCATCGAGTGGTTCGACAGAAAGCCGAACACGTCCAGCGCCTCCAGTACTCCGTGGATCCGGCCGGCCTCGGCCACCACCACCCGGTGGATGCGGTAACGCAACATGGTTGCAAGTGCGTCGCCCACCTGATCCGACGGCCGCACGGTGATGAGCGACCAATTGGCGAGCTCGCCCACGGGGAGCTGATCGAGCGGCCGCTCCGACAGGATGGCGCCGTGCAGCGCGTTGGTGGTGAACATGCCCAGTCTGGGCGGACTCACGCTGGCGTCCTCTACCAGCACGTTGGTGATGCGTTCCTTCTGAAACACGCGCGCCACCGAGACGATGTCGGTGTGCATGTCGACGATGTGCGCCGGACGCACGAAGGCCTCGTCCACGCGCGACAGGTTCAGCGACTGGAGCTCGTTGCCGCTCTGACGATGACTGACGGCGCTCAGTTTTGCGCCGAGATCCGAAAACAGAAGCGCGCCGAAGTCGGCGTTGGCGGCGATCAGATCATTGACGGCCTGGTGCGCCAATTCGTAGGCCACCACTTCCTCGGTGGCGACGAAGCGGCTGCTCGACTTGCCCGCCACGAGCCCCCGGCCGTCGAAGCTGTCATCCGGCCCATAAGTGGCCACGAGTTCGTCGCCGTCATGCTGCGCCACCTGCCCCTTGATGATGACGAACAGGCGCGTCGGCGTCGCGCCCACCTCCAAAATCACCTCATCACGGCGAAAGTAAGCCACGTCCACGTTGTTGCGCACCAGCCGCTGCTGCTCCTGCGTCAGGCAGTCGAACGGCGAGGCGGCGAAGTTAAACGCGTTGGGCATGATGGAGAGGAATTGAAGGGTACATCGTTTTTTCTCCCGTTTGGCTTGACGCGTTCGATGCACGAGCGTAATAGCGCGCTAATACGCCATCGCAATGAAACGCCGTCAAATCGAACCCAAGATGGATACCAATCGCGCCGACCGCTCCCTTTGCGAAGCCCTGCTCGCTCTTCGCAGTACCGATGAAGTGCGTGCGTTTCTGGATGATTTGTGCACGCCCGCCGAACGCGAAGCCATGCGTGATCGCTGGAGCGTGGTACCGCACCTCCTGATGGGCGAACCATACTGGCAGATCCACGAAAACACCGCAGTGAGCATTACCACCATTGGTCGCGTCGCGCGCTGTCTCGAACAAGGCGCAGGTGGTTATGCGCTGGTTGCGAAGCGGATGCAGCGTAAAGCTCCTGCCAAGAGCGTACGGAGTGCGCGATGAGCGAGGATCGTGAGAATCGTGAGAACCGGGATCGCTTGCGCATTGCCGTGCAGAAGTCGGGGCGCCTTTCCGAGCGCTCGCTCGATCTTTTGCGCCGGGCCGGGCTTGCGTTCCGCTCCAGCGGTGATCGCCTGTTTTTGCACGGCGAGAACATGCCCGTCGATGTCTTGCTGGTGCGCGACGATGACATTCCCGGTCTTCTCGTCGAGGACAACTGCGAGCTCGGCATCGTCGGGCGCAACGTGCTCGACGAACAGCGATTGGCCGCGCCGGAAAGGCCGGCACCGAAGGAGCTTCAGGCCTTGGGATTCGGTGGCTGCCGGCTCGCGATCGCGGTGCCGGACAACGGCACCATCGCATCCATCGACGATCTCTCTGGAAAGCGCATCGCCACCTCGTATCCCGCGCTGCTCGGAGATTGGCTGCGCACGCGCAACGTCGAAGCCGAGGTCGTTCTGCTCAATGGCTCGGTTGAAATCGCACCCCGTCTCGGTAAGGCGCACGCCATCTGCGATCTCGTCTCCAGCGGAGCAACGCTCGCCGCAAATCAGTTGCACGAACTCGTCACCGTGATGAAGAGCGAGGCCGTCGTCGCCCTGAGCCCGCACGCGCAGAGTGCGGCCATCGCCGCACAGATCGATCGGTTGTGCGGGCGCATCGCAGGCGCGCAGTCCAGCGACGGCGTGCGCCTGCTGATGTTGCAGGCGCCGCGCTCGGCGTTGCCTGCCATCACGCGCCTCTTGCCGTCGCGTAACCCTCTCAGCGTGCTCAGTCTCGACGACCGCCCCGACGATGTCGCCGTGCAGGTCTTGTGCAGCGACGCGCTGAATTGGCAGCACCTCGAAGAACTGAAGCGCCTCGGCGCGCACGGCCTGATGGTGCTCAACGTGGAGAGGATGCTCGCATAATGTTGCTAAATCTCGACATTCTTGGGTGGTCGTCTCTCTCGGAAGAAGAACGCGCTAGTGCGTTAGCGCGTCCGAAGCCCTTGCGCGATGAAACGCAGCTCGCCAAGGTGCGTGCGATCTTGGGCGACGTGCGCCGCCGTGGCGACGAAGCGGTGCGCGAGCTCACGGCGCGTTTCGACGGCTGCAATCTGCATTCATTCGAAGCGACGCCCGAGGAATTCGCCGATGCCGAACGCGAGATTGCGGCTGGCGTTCGCGAAGCCATGCGCGCCGCCATCGACCGCGTCGAAGCCTTTCACGCAGCTCAAGTTGCATGCAACGTACATGTTGAAACCGCGCCCGGCGTGCGTTGCGAGCAAATCCTTCGACCCATCGACCGCGTGGGCCTGTATGCGCCCGCCGGCAGCGCGCCGTTGCCGTCGACGGTATGGATGCTCGCCGTGCCGGCGCGCATCGCCGGTTGCAAGGACATCGTGCTCGCAACGCCGCCACAGCGCGATGGCCGCGCAGACCCGACGATCCTGGTCGCAGCGCAGTCGTGCGGCGTCTCGCGCGTGCTCAAGATCGGCGGCGCGCAAGCCATTGCCGCACTCGCGTACGGCACCGCGTCCGTGCCCCGTTGCGACAAGCTGTTCGGCCCTGGCAACAGTTGGGTGACGGCCGCAAAACTCGAAGTGGCGGCGGATCCGAACGGCGCGGCGATCGACATGCCGGCGGGGCCGTCCGAGGTTCTGGTGATTGCCGACGAGTCCGCCGAGCCCGAGTTCGTCGCGGCCGATCTGCTCGCGCAGGCAGAGCACGGCACAGACTCGCAAGTCATTTTGCTGAGTCCGAGCCGGCGCTTGCTCGATCGGGTCGTGAGCGCCGTCACGGCGCAACTTGCGGATCTGCCACGGCGCGAAATCGCCGCGGCCGCGCTCGCACATGCGCGCCTCATTCTCGTCCGTGATCTTGCCGAGGCGGTCCAGATCTCGGAGCGCTACGCGCCCGAACACTTGATCGTGAACACGCAGAGGCCGCGAGAGTTACTGCCGTCGCTCAGCAACGCGGGCAGCATCTTCCTCGGCCCGTGGTCACCGGAGACCGTCGGCGATTACTGCGCCGGGCCCAATCACGTACTGCCCACGCTCGGATTCGCGCGCTCGTTTGGCGGCATCAGCATCGAGAGTTTCGTGCGGCGCGTGAACGTGCAGGAGCTCGACTCCGGCGGCCTCGTTCGCATCGGCGCGGAAGCTGCGCTCTTGGCGCGAACGGAAAAGCTGGAAGCGCATGCGCGCGCGGTCGACGTGCGTCTCGACCTCATGACAAATAAGTCGAAATCGGAGCGGACACGCCCATGAATATGAAGAATCGTCTACGCCCCGATCTCGCAGGATTGGTGCCCTATGATTTGGATACCGATCTCGATGGGCGTATTCGTCTAAATGCCAATGAGTCGCCGTGGGCCATCGATGGCGTCTCGGCGGGGACGAATCGTTACCCCGTGCCGCAGCCGCCTCTGCTGCGCGCGCGCATGGCTGCACTCTACGACGTTCCAGAGTCGCGCTTGTGGATCGGTCGCGGCAGCGACGAAGTCATCGATCTGTTGTTGCGTGCGTTCTGCGAAGCGCGCCGCGACAACATCCTCATCCATGCGCCAACGTTCGGCATGTATCGCATCGGTGCGCGCCTGCAGGGCGCCGAGTGCCGGGCCGCCGGCACGCATCCGAGCGATGCTTTCGCGCTCGATCCCGAACGCCTCCTGTCGCTCGTCGATGATCACACGAAACTCGTCATCGTCTGCTCGCCGAACAATCCAACCGGCACGTTGCATCATGCAGCGATCGCGTGGCTGGCGGAGCGCCTCGAAGGTCGCGCGATGCTCGTGGTCGACGAGGCCTACATCGAATTTGCCGAGATCGCGAGCGCAGCGCCGCTGATCGATCGCTACAGCAACGTGGCGGTGCTGCGTACGATGTCCAAGGCGCACGCGCTCGCCGGTGCGCGCATCGGCGCGCTCATCGCGCACGACGACATCGCGTCGTTCATCGGGCGGATCGCGACGCCGTATCCGCTGCCCACGCCGAGCGTCGATCTCGCCCTCGCGGCGTTGCAGCCCGATGCCCTCGGACGCGAAGGGCAGCGTATCGCGCAGACGATTTCCGAGCGCGCACGCGTCGCCCGCGCGCTGTCGGATCTCGCAAGTGTGCGCGAGCTCTGGCCGTCGAGCGCGAACTTCCTTCTCACTCGTTTCACCGACGGGAAAAGGGCGCTCCAACGCGCCTCGGCGGCCGGCATCGTCGTGCGCGACGTCTCTTCGCAACCGGATCTGGACAACTGCTTGCGCATCACCATCGGCGCTCCGAACGAGAACGATGCGCTGCTCAACGCACTCAGCAGCCGCGTGGAAGCTCCCGCCTTGATGGAGCAGCCAGCATGAGTGCACCAAAGATCCTGTTCGTCGATCGCGATGGCACGCTGATCGAGGAGCCGGCGGATCAGCAGATCGACTCCTTCGAGAAGTTCCGCCTCGTGCCCGGCGCGATCCGCGCGCTCTCTCGCTTCGTGGACGCGGGTTACGAATTGGTGATGGTCTCGAACCAAGATGGCCTTGGCACCGCGAGTTTTCCGGAAGTGAATTTCCTCGGACCGCAGCGCCTCTTGCTCGAGATCCTCGCCGGCGAAGGGATTCGCTTTCGTGAAATTCTGATCGATCGAACGCTGCCCGGAGAGCACGCGCCAACGCGCAAACCGGGGATCGGCCTCGTGCGCCATTTTCTCGGCCCGGGCGCTCTCGATCGTGAGCTGAGCGCGGTCATCGGGGACCGCGAAACCGATCTCGAATTCGCACGCAACATGGGTATCCGCGGGCTGCGGATTGGGCAGCTCTCGTGGGCGGACATCGCGCGCGCGTTGCTCGAGGCGCCTCGCCGCGCGCACGTCCGCCGCGCCACGCGCGAAACGCGCATCGACGTCGAAGTGGATCTGGACGATGCAGCGCGTCCGTCCATCACGACCGGGATCGGTTTCTTCGATCACATGCTCGAACAGCTCGGCGTGCATGGTGGTTTTGGTCTCACGCTGCGTTGCGAAGGCGATCTGCATGTCGACGAACATCACACCGTCGAAGATTGCGCGCTCGCGCTCGGCGAAGCCTTGCGCAAGGCACTCGGCGAACGCCGCGGCATTGGTCGCTATGGATTCGTGGCGCCCATGGACGAGAGCCTCGCGCAGGTTGCCATCGATCTCTCGGGCCGGCCGCACTTCGTCTTCGAGGGCACGTTCCCGCGCGACAACGTCGGCACGCTGCCGAGCGAACTCGTTTCGCACTTCTTTCGCAGTCTCGCCGACGCGCTCGGAGCGAACATCCACCTTACCGTGCGCGGCGAGAACGCACATCACATGATCGAAGCGTGCTTCAAAGCCGTAGGCCGTGCGTTGCGGCAAGCCATGGTCCGCGGTCAGAGCACGGAGATCCCGAGCACCAAGGGTGTTCTTGCAGGTGAGCGCCAATGAGCGCGCGCGCGTACATCATTGCGGCGGGTGGCGCGAATTACGGATCTCTGCGCGAAGCATGCAGGCGCGTCGGTGTCGAAGCCGAGGTCGGAGACGATCACGCACACATCGCAGCCGCAACGCACGTGATCCTTCCTGGCGTAGGCGCCGCGGCGCATGCAATGCATGCGTTGCGTGCATGCAACCTCGATCGCGTGCTTCGTTCGCTCACGCAGCCCCTGCTCGGCATCTGTCTCGGCATGCAACTCATGTTCGAGCATTCCGAAGAAGGTGGCACCGAAGGACTCGGCATCCTACCGGGCACGGTGCAGCGGCTGCCCACCACGCCGCGCTGGCCGCACATGGGCTGGAATCAGGCGATGCTCGTCAAGCCGCACGCGCTCTTCGACGAAATCACCGAAAATAACTGGTTTTACTTCGTGCACGGTTATGCCGCCCCCGTGACGACGCACACCCTTGCTCGCACCGATTACGGAATGGGGTTCGCGGCCGCCGTCGCTCATGGCAATGTCTTCGGCGTGCAGTTCCACCCCGAGAAATCCGCGTCGGCCGGACGCCGTCTGCTCCGAAATTTCTTTGCGCTCACATGAAGATCATTCCCGCCATCGACCTTCGCAACGGACGCGTCGTTCGCCTGAAGCAAGGCGACTTCGCACAAACTCGGACCTTCGAGCACGATCCGATTCTGCTCGCAAAACGCTATGCCGATGCCGGCGCCGATCGGTTGCACGTCGTCGATCTGGATGGCGCGCGTGCGGGGCACCCATTGCAAATCGATCTCATGACCAAGATCGTCGCCGCTGGCACGCGCGTGCAGGCGGGCGGCGGCGTGCGCTCACGCGCGGACGTCGAGGCGCTGCTCGCGGCCGGCATCGATCGCGTCGTCATTGGCAGCGTTGCCGTGCGCACGCCGGATACGTTCATCGAATGGCTGAAAGACTTCGGCAGCGAACGATTGTGCCTCGCCATGGACCTCTGTCTCGATAACGAAGGTCGCTTTTGCCCCGTTGTCGATGCATGGCAGAGCAAGGAGGGTGCGGACGTCACGACGCTGCTGGATCGTTTCGCGCAGAACGGCCTGCGCCACGTGCTGACGACTGATATCACGCGCGACGGTATGGGCGCGGGGCCAAACATTTTCCTCTACGAGATGCTCGCTGCGCGTTGGCCGCAGTTTGCATGGATTGCCTCCGGCGGCGTGCGCGATCGTGGTGACGTGCTTGCGCTGCGCAATGCAGGTGTCGCCGCATGCGTTGCCGGCACTGCGCTGCTGGACGGAACGTTGGCGCTCGAGGAGATCGCGCAATGCTCGCGCACCGGCTGATTCCCTGTCTCGACGTGGCCAATGGCGTCGTCGTGAAGGGCGTACGCTTCCGCGATCACCGCGTGGTCGGCGATATCGTCGAGCTCGCGCGCCGCTATGCAGACGAAGGCGCGGACGAACTCGTGTTCTACGACATCACGGCGAGCCCGGAGGGCCGCTCCGTCGACGTGGCCTGGGTCGCACGGGTGGCGTGTGAATTGGATATTCCTTTCTGCGTCGCGGGCGGCATTCGCAGCGTTGTCGAAGCGGAAGCCATCCTCGCGGCCGGAGCCGACAAGATATCAATCAACAGTCCGGCGCTCGCGAGACCCGAGTTGGTGGGCGAGCTGGCAGCGCGCTTTGGCAGCCAGTGCGTGGTCATTGGCATGGATGTCGATGGGTTGGCGGACGACAAACCGGATTTGTGGCGCGTCATGATCAACGCCGGCAAACCGGATATATCCAGCGACAGCCGGCGCGGTCTGCTCGATTGGGTGCGAGAGGTCACGGCGCGAGGCGCGGGTGAAATCGTGCTCAATTCGATTCGTGCCGACGGCGTTCGCGGAGGGTACGCGCGCGACCAGCTTGCAGCCGTGCGCGCAGCCACCACGCTGCCGCTCGTGGCTTCGGGCGGTGCCGGGCAGCCTGTGCATTTCGCCGACGTCTTCGAGCACTGCGGTGTGGACGCCGCGCTCGCGGCCAGCGTGTTTCATTCCGGTGAAATCCGCATTGGTGATCTCAAACGCTATCTTGCCTCGCGCGGTATTTTGGTGCGCATATGAATATCGAATCCATCGATACGTTAGACTTTCGCAAGGGCGAAGGGCTCTTGCCCGTGATCGTGCAACATGCACACGATGGCCGCGTGCTGATGCTCGGCTTCACGAATCGCGCGGCGCTCGAAACCACGTTGCGAACCGGGGAGGTGCATTTCTGGTCGCGCACCAAACAGCGTCTTTGGAAAAAGGGAGAAACGTCAGGCCACGTGCTGAAGCTCGTTTCGCTCGCCACCGATTGCGATCGTGACACCCTTTTGTGCCAAGCGTTGCCCACTGGTCCCACGTGTCATGAGGGTTCACCAAGCTGCTTCGACGGCGATGGGGAAGCGCACCCGTGGCTCAATGAATTGGAATCACTCATTGCATCGCGTGCGAATGCCGATCCAGAATCGAGTTATGTTGCTCGCCTTCTTACGGGATCAACCGCGCGGCGCGCGCAGAAGGTCGGCGAGGAGGGCGTTGAAGTTGCGCTGGCAGCAGCCACGAAGGACGTCGCGGCGCTGCGCGGCGAAGCCGCGGATCTTCTCTTTCATCTGCTGGTGCTCCTGCGCGGCGAGGGGCTGTCGCTTGCCGACGTCATCGGCGAATTGGCAAGCCGGCATCCGAGGAAGAAATAATTGAGCCCGCTTTCGAGTTGACGCGAGGTCGAGGCGGGGCCGAGGAGCGGACCGGAATAGCCTGTTCTGGCTTTGAGGACCGCGCCGCAGGCCCCAACGATGAGATCGCGTCAAATCGAAAGCGGGCCAAGTGAGCCGCTTTCGCGCTGGCGTAGGATAAAGCGCCCAAGAAGCGGCACAGCGAAAGAGTATTTTCCGTGACGATTTTTGTACACGAGTCCAACGTTCGATAACGTTGCGAGCATTTGGTTTACGTGGCTTGCGCTGAATGGCTTTTCAATCGTTTCAGCGGACTTCTCTACGATTTCCTGCACGGTAAATTCGTCGTCCGCGTTCGCGAGTCTGGCAATCACTTCGAGAAGTTCACGCTGACGATCGGTGGCCCTTGCCCATCGGCCAGCAAAAAAATCGGCGTCTAGCTTTCGAGTAATTTCCCCGACGAGGACGACGGGGGGCTTGCCGTCACCAATTTTTTGAATCGCTGCATCGAAGATTTCACGACAGATGAATTGGATGAAATACGGATATCCCCCGGACGTTTCAACAATGGTTTGGATGAGGTCCTCCGTGAGTTTCACCGGGCAGTCGGCTTTTTTGATGGGGTGCAGGATGGCATCCCGACTTTCATCTTCGGTGAGCCGACTCAGGAACTCGACATGAAACATCCTCTCTGCGTAGGTTCGTGCCTCAACGAGACGTGGAAATAAGGTTGGCAGACCGACGAGCGCCAACATGAATGGAATCCCCTTGCGCTGAATCGACTGGAACACGTCGAGCATGACCGACATTGGGAATTCGCTCTTGTCGCTATGATCGGTAAGATTCTGTGCCTCGTCGAACGCGAAAATGACACCCTTGACACCCGACTGTTCGATGACACTCCACGCGTATTCGAGAACCGCCTTGAGGCGATCGGCGCTGAGGCCCGCGGTCGTCTGGTAGACGTCAACAAGCCGTTCATATGTCAGCGGCTGCGCGGAAGGTGATTTTGATCCGAATCCGATCGGTTTTCGACCTTCGATGACCGGAACCTGAAACGATGACGTAATGACGGAGAGATCCGTGAGAACGCGCACGGCGAAGCGTTCTTCGGTCAACGACGCGGATTCCGACAAATCTGCTCCTGCCCAAAGCCATTTCTGCTTCATGGCGATCGGCTTGAATGTATCGAGCAGAACGGTCTTTCCGACACCGCGAAGCCCCGTCAAGATGAAGTTGTCCGTCACCGTGGTTTGCAAAAGGAGCTTCTCGAAGCTTTTTCGTTCATTTTCGCGGCCGGCAAGGTAGGGGGGCATGTGTCCGGCACCCGGTTTAAAGGGATTTTTGAGGATCGATGTAGCCATCAGCATAAATTTATTGTTTCATATAAATTTAGTCAAGGCATCTTCGCCACAAGCCAAATCGGATTCGTGAAGGCGAGCGGTTGGATCGGCATGAACGGCAAGACGTCATCGAGACGGCGATCGCCTCGGACGATGGCAACCATCCAGTGCGCTCCTTCGGGGAGTACAATATCGAGGTTCGCCTCGAAGCGAAGGGCTCGCTCGGCAGATTCTTCCGGTGTTCCGTCTTCTTTGCCGACGAACGTCGGCCGCGACGGCACCGCGGCATGAAAGACGACTTGGGTTGTACCGTGTGCGGGTAGAGGGGCCACGCCCGCCACGAGATCCACCGACGTAACGTCCACCCATGGCGCCGCACGCACACGGAGCGTTCCGCCGAGCGTGCCACGCGGCAGCGGCAGATCGTCACCGGGCTTTGCCGTGTGGCCTTCTGACGCGAGCTCGAACTCGATCACCGGGCCGCTCGAGACGAAGCTTCGCCCTTTCTTCAGTGCCGCGACGACCGCTCGCGTATCCACGGGGAGGCCCGTGTCGCCCGCTGCCTTGGGATCGACGAGCGCGAAGGTACGCGGGTAGCCCGCCCACTGATACTGAATGCGGTGCGAGTCACTGCTGCCAGTCGCGGCGTAGCGTTTACCGAGATTCAGGAGCGCAAACCAATCTTCCATCACGCGCTCGACGTCGGCACGATTTTGCGATTCGTAACCGTTATAAACTTCGAGCGTATCGAAATCCGCGCGCATGCCCGCCGGGATGCGCCCCGCATTTGGATCGAATCCGGCAATTTCGAAATAGCCAATACCCATTTGCAAACGCGGGTGATTGACTTGGATGACGCCATTCGGACTATTGCGGCGCGCAGCCGAGAAGATGGCATCGGCCGTCGTTCCTTCGGACGGCGGGACGGCGGCCGTGCGTGGATAAGGAAAGACTCCGAAGTGCCCGAAGCTCGGATTGTCGGTGGTCACTTCGACCCCGGTAACGAACGAGAGCTGCTTGCCAACGTGCAACAAATCGATGGCTGGCCCGTAATCGCCCACGATGTTGTGTTCGCTCGGCACCGCGAAATCGATCCCGGCCGACACGAGCGACAACACGCGGTCCTCCGGGATCACGGGGGAGTCGAAACTCGGACGCGCGTGTACGTGCAGATCGCATGCAACCATGCCGGGCGTTGGAACGACGTGGCGAAGTGCGAGCTCAACGCTCTTCGGCTCCCCGCTCGTGATCTCGATCGACTCGGCGTCGACGCTCCACTCCAAGCCGTGCGTGGCTGCGACGCGATAATGCCCAGCGGGCAGCGGAGTCTCGGCCTCGCCGTCGAGCATATCCATCAGCGGGCCAGCACCGGACGCGCGGTAGTCCGGTCCGAAGCTCGGGTCCATCGTACCCTCGATCCCCTTGACGAGCAGACGCGCGATCATCGGCTCGCGCGTGTCGGCATCGACGACGCGCACATGAAGCGTCCCACCAGGCGAAACATCGAGCTTCAAGTCCCACGGCGTTCCAGGTGGAAAGGAAATCGGGGCGCTCGTCGTGGAGGCGTCGAGCGTTGCGTGCCACAGCGTTGCCGTCTTTGGCGCGTCGATGACGAACCGCCCTTGCGCGTCGACGGCGGCACGGATCTGCGGATATCCGTCGCCGTCGAGCGCCATGACGTGGGCGCGCTCCGCCCCGCCGATGACGACGCCGGAGACATTTGCAAAATCGACGCGAAACTGTCTGTAGAGTCGGCCCCAGATCGATTGGCTCGTGGAGCCAACGAGCAGCATGAGATTGCAGCGCACGGGCTTCGTCTCCGCATCGCTCGGGCGTGCAGGCGTCGACTCGGTGCGCGAGGAGACGACGAGCCTCGGCTGCGCGCCGGCCCTGTCGACGTCGGGAGCTCGCAAGCTCGCCGTCAGTACCGCGTCGGTCGAGGCGAACGCGAAAGGATGCACGTCGTCGTCGATCAGAACCGCTCGCGCATCGAGACTGCCAAGATCCGAAAACGCACCCACGCCTGGCACGAACACCGCGCGCGCGCCGGGTGCCGTGCCGATGGAGAGCGCGAAGGAGTGCGCGGCGCGCACTCGATCAGGCGTGACAACGAGGCTTATCGCGAGCAGTTCGGAAGACGAATCCAGCGTAAGATCGAGAGCGCCCGAGGCGTGCTCGTCGTCGATCTCGATTGGAAAAATGGCCGACAAGGCTCCCTTGCCTCGCATCTGTACGGCACTCTCGGGGATCACGAGCGGGCGCTCGGCACCGTCGACGACGAGCGACATCTCGACGTCGAGTGCACTTCGACCGTCCAACGTCAGCGTCGTGAGATGGCCGGTCGCCGCAGAGAACGAGACGCGCGCGAGCGGGCCGCGGAGCTCCGTGACCTCGCCCGCGCGCGCAACCGTGAGGAGCGACCGTCGTGCTCGCGTCACCACGAGCCCGATCGCGAATGCAACGAGAACAACGACAGCCACGACGCCGAAGATGTCCTTCGCGCGGCGATGCGACGGCTTTTCTAAGGAGGACACAGCGTTCACGAAACCAGACCGCTTTCAAGTTGACGCGAGGTCGAGGCGGGGCCGAGGAGCGGACCGGAACAGCCTTGAAGGGCTTTGAGGACCGCACCGCAGGCCCCAACGATGAGATCGCGGCAAATCGAAAGCGGTCTACGACACTATCAGAGGCGCCTTGTCCCCTGACACAGTCGCGAGGCGCGCGTCGCCCTCGATATGCAGCTTCACTTCGAGCGCGACGTGTCCACCGAGCTCGGCCTCGAAGCCTTCACCCCACTCGACGAGAAGGATCGCACCATCGCCGCGCCGCTCGGCGAGACCGAGACGCTCGATTGCAGTTTGCACACGATTTCGATCGTCTTCGCGCAGCCGGTAGAGATCGACGTGCGCGAGGATCGCACGCGAAGTCTCGTATTCTTGCATCAGCGTGAACGTCGGGCTCGTGATCGCGGTGCTGGCCGGCACGCCTAGACCTCGCGCGATGGCGCGCGCGAGGAAGGTTTTACCTGTGCCGAGACATCCGGACAGGAGCACGAGATCGGCAGGCTCTAGAGTCTTCGCGATGCGCGCGCCAAGGTGCGTCGTGTCACGCCGGGTCGGCAAACGAAGAAGAAAAGGATTCTGTTCGGGTTTCAACATGCGTGACTAGCCCGAATCATTCATGACGACTCCGCTTAGAATGCCGATCCCTTTGCTGCAAAGGTCGTACGGCGCTTCTCGGCCCTGCGGCGTACGTACAGTACGCCTCGGTCCTGCGATGCGGCGTGC
>Ga0123357_10000410_pt1 | contig 40860 bp, 17 predicted proteins | sample TergutEmb28metaG_FD_89873 | JGI IMG/M metagenome (GOLD analysis project Ga0123357, IMG submission 89873) | Embiratermes neotenicus P4 segment gut microbial communities from Petit-Saut dam, French Guiana - Emb289 P4 | ecosystem: Host-associated > Arthropoda: Insects > Digestive system > Gut ...
AACTGCCGAAGATGCCCTCGCACAAATTAACAGCAAAGATTATGCTATTCCATACGCCGCCGATCACAGAAAAATTGTGAAAGCCGGCGTTGAATTTTCACAGATAGAACGTGGAATAAAACGCTGGCTGATAGAATGAAAAACAGTCGATGTACTATATCATTTTTATTTCTTCAGAAACTTCTCCGTAACCCTGATTTCATTATTCTTGATTTCAACTATTCCCATACCGGCAGGCACGCATGAAACATTGATGCTTTGGACGGATTTTCCGTAAACCGAAAGCGTCGTTTTCATTGTCAACTTTCCTGTCATGTCATAAAAATAACAGTCGTAGAGTCCCGCTTTATCAAAGGCAATATTCATTATATCATTTACAGGATTGTTGAGTAGCGAAACAGTTGATTTATCTGCTGCAACGTTAACAATACCCGAAATGATCTTCGGTGCGAAAGACACATTAATCGAATCCGAAAATAAACAGCCATGGTAATTCATCGTTAATTTCACCTTTTGCGCTGTGGCGTCTTGGGGAAAATCGGCGCGATGCAAGGTGTCGGTTTTTGAACTTACGCCGTCGGACCACTGATACCAGATTGCATCAAAAAACGGATTAACTACATAATCATCCAGAGTTCCATCTACTACGATGCTTGTCGGCACAAAAATATTTTCCAAATCCTGACCTAAATAGAATCCCGTATGAGTCGGTTGATTGTATGCAACGTTTTGATATGCCAGGCTCAGTCTATAAATCGGATCTTGCAGGAATGTATGAAAGCGGTAATTCGTAGGCTGGTCGGTCATGTAAATACGGACTGCCTTGTTGTTGTTGGTTCTGTAAGCTACTTCTTCCCGCCAATCACCCAAAATATCGGCTGCAATGCATGGGTCGGCTTTTGTACCGTTGTTGTAGCCGCAATAAAAAGAAGCATCAAGCAGGGTTTGCGACGTTCCGTTATTGTATTTGGTAACCGATGTTCCGTCCTCCAGTTCGCGCAACAGGTCGCCGTCCCACCAAACCGCCATATTCATCGATACCGCAGACGTACTGCTGTTGATAGCCGTGTTGGTAACGGTATTGATAATGCCGTTTGAGCGGGTTGACCAGTATTCCATGCCTCTGTATGAAGGGGAAATAGCTGTTCCTAATCCTCGTCCCACATCGGTATTGGGAGCAAGTATTTGATTAAGGATTTCGCCTGTGCGGGCATCGCGCAAAGTGGTTCCCTGTCCTCCCGATTCGTGAACCTGAAGAACTTCCAGTCCGGGGCGTTCGGGAACAAAATCGGTCAGATGCAGAGCGTCGCCGTGTCCCAAACTGGTAGTGTATAAACCGGTTCCATCGTGATCGATTGCACAGGCGCCATAAATGATTTCGTCAAAGCCATCGCCGTCCACATCTCCTACCCGCAGGCTGTGACAGCCTTGTCCCGTATATGCGGAATAGGATTTACCATTAGGGTCTTTGGGATTATTAGGATTGCGGGTGTCGAATTTCCACCGTTTTGTCAGATTTGTCCCGTCGAAATCGTAAGCAACCAGCACCGTGCGCGTGTAGTAACCGCGACACATGACCACGCTGGGGTGGATTCCGTCCAAGTAGGCAACGCAGGCAAGAAACCTGTCCACGCGATTGCCGTAGTTGTCGCCCCAAAGATTATTAATCTGGGTAGTTGAAGGGCTCATCACGGGAATTTCATTTCCGTTGTTATAAACATCACTGTAGCGCGGCGGGTCGTAAGCGGTGGTGACAATTTCATTTCCTGTTTCGCCATTAAAAACGGTCAGAAATTCCGGTCCCTGCAAAATGTAACCGCTGCTGTTGCGGTAGTTTGCATTGGGGTTGAATTTGAGCGTTCCGAGCCCATACTGCTGCACATAAGTAGGAAAATATTTTTCTCCGACATAAGTTCCTGCAGCGTCGATTGTTCCTTCGGCCGTTTTGCAAACCACTTCCGCCTTGCCGTCGCCATCTAAATCATAAACCATGAATTGCGTATAGTGCGCTCCTTCGCGGATGTTTTTCCCAAGATTGATTTCCCACATAAATGTCCCGTCTAATTTGTAAGCCTGCAAAACGGGCGCATCGGTTTTGCCCGCGTTGGCATTGTCCTGCGCATGCGGCCCAACGCGGTGGATAACCATCTCCAACTCGCCGTCGCCGTCGAGGTCGGCAAAGGAGGCGTCGTTGGGAGCATAGGCGTAAGTTGAGGCGTTGTCTATCGAAGTTGCGGAATATTCCCACGTTCCATCGGAATTTAACGCCCCCTGAACGGGTTTCATCGGAATTTCGATGTAGTTCAAGCCCGCTGTTCCCATCGCGCTGGTGTAAGCCGGAAGCGTGTATTTAGCCAGCGGCTCGGGATTTTCCACCCCATTATCTACTTCATACAGATAATAACACATTGCATTGTCCGATGATTCGGAATATCTGTAAAAAGTAGCGGTAGTAGCAGAGCCAAGCAGCGTAGGCGTTCCTGCTACGCCATCGGTTATGATCGCTTTATACACATTGAATGTAGTTGTAAGGCTGTCCGTTTTTAAATACCGCCACGAGAGGCATACGGTTGAGAACAAGCTACCGTTTGGTTTTGCCGTGCGGTATGCTACAAAACCTCGTCCTAAATGCTCTAATTGAATATCCGGCGAATAATTTGGAATTTTTTGTGCAAAAGAGGCAACACAAAAAAAGAACGATAGGAATAAAATTTTATATTTCATTGATGTAAATTTTTGGTATCGTTAATGCGTCTAAAATAAATATTTGAAAATATGAAAAAACCGGCAGTATTAACTGTTGACTACCGGTTTTTTCTCTTAAAAATTAACAGAATTTGCTTTTACTTTACCCGATTGTAAACTTTTTCCGTATGAACGCTTCCATCGGTATAAGTAATTTTATGCAAAGTAACGCCAATATTGTTTTTAGTTACTTGCTGACCGAGCAGGTTGTAATATTCTATACTCTTGACAATCTTGTCGGTAGCAGAGACTTGAGGCAAACCGGTAAAACTGCCTTTGACACCTAAAATACCCTGTTCGGAGTCGAAGTAAAACATATAAGTTTTGCCATCAGGAATGGGCGTATCAACACTATTGTTACTTATATCTTCGCCATTGACCAGCACTTTCACGTTGCCGCTTTCTATATTGTCGATAATATCATAATTGCCTCCCGCTTCCAAGATAACAATTTGTCCGTCTTTGGCGTCATCTACGGTAATATCAATCTTACCATTCTTAATTGTAATGTCGCCGCCTTCTTCTGTTTTTATAAATTCATAATCGCCTGCGGCAAAACTGTTCACTTTCAGTTTCAAGACAGAAGCAGGGTCAATCATCATGAACGAATTGGCATATTCGCCGCCGCCCTCTACCGTGCCGTTGTTTGTCACGTAAAAAGCGCCGATGTAGTTGCCGTGCATTTTCAATGTACTTCCGTTATTTACGGTTAAAGTAACGAGGTTAAGATCAGCAGGGGCTACCAGCGAGTCAAGCAATTCCAAGGTTCCGGCGGTTACTGTTACGGTAGAAGGAGAGTCTGCATCGGGGATAATAATCTTTCCACCGACAGTCCATGTGCCGGTACCAACTTTTTCGAGTTGCATGGTAGAAGGAAGATACCAAACCGTGTCGCCCTCAACTGTCAGAGGCGCCCACACATTCTTTGTACCTGAACGGCGGGAGGGTTCGCGGGTAAGTTGCGGAAGAATACTGCCGTCAAAAACAGCATCGGTATTCAAAGCGCCGATAGAGTATTTTAATGTACGGGTATAAACGCCAACGCTGTTGCCCTGTATCGAAGAGCTTGCTGTACCTGACACTTCGCCAATGTTTACGGTGATAGAAGAGTTATCTGATGAAGTAGTACCGTTAAGTATAATGCGGGTATTGTCGCCTAGATGTACTTTTGCGTTAGCAACAGAATTGGCGGCTACTGCATACGTTGCCGGATACCTAATGGGGTCTTGATTGGTAGCATCGATAACATTTACTTGCGTACCATCAGAAATTATTGACGTAAATGGATTTGTCCAAGCGTTACCTGTTTCTCTGCCTCTATCTGTTAAACCAATATTTACTGTGGAGAAACCTGTAATTGACGATGCGCATTCGTTAACTGAAATCAAATTCGCATTCAGCGTTCCTCCGGAACCCGTTATCGACTTGTTAAAAGTGGCGCCTGCGTTCAAGTCAAGCGTAATTTCCTGATTAGCAGCGGTAAATTGGGTAGCCGCAGATGCGCTTTGTATCGAAACAGTTTGATCTGTGTTAATAACAGCGCCGCCAACTAAACGGTTATCAGCTGCCAGCGTAACGGGAGCGTTAATTTTCAGAGAACCGTTACCTGTAATGTAGCCGGTAGTACTTGTAAGGGTATAGCCGGGTGCGGAAACCGTCATATCGGCATCGGCGAGTTCAATTGCTCCATCCACTAAAACTTCCATGTTTGTAGCATCCGTTCTTGAGAACCCTACTGCATTTCCCGGCTGGTAAGAGATATCCGAACCTCCCGATACGCTGAAATTATTATCGAGGTAGTTCCATTTATAGCTGGTATTACCATTCCAAATGTATGTACCTGTGGACTTTGTCTCTTTTTTAAATACAACGGTTAACGTATTAGCCGGATTCGGGGTTGAACCTGTTTGACTTTCAACCGTTAAATTTTCACCGCTACCTTTGGATGCATTTGCTGCATGAGTAGCATCAGCATCATACAAATACCAATTGGTTGCATCACTAAAATTATTCATGTCGTCGCTAAGCAGATTGTATATAAACCCTACTTCCTGTTGTGCAGCTACTCTTGACGATTTGACCGTATTTCCATTATCCCTGTCCACATAGTTAATCGTTACATCGGCAACGCCCAACGATTCTTTCCAAACATATACATCCCACTTATTTAGAGATACGTCAATATTGGTATTATCACCATTTCCTACATTTGAAGCGCGGGTATTTATAAAATGACATCTCGACAAATCGTTAACAATACGGCTGGGTGCGTCTGGATGTGAAGTGCAAGATGCACCTGCAAAGGTTTGCGAAAGGAAAGGTTTAGAAAGAATAGTGTCTCCGTTAACCATATTATCTGTCTGGTAAATGATAAGAGAATCAACAAATTGAGTAGCAAAATTCAATACCGCTTTCACGTGATAATTGGTACCTTTTGTAAAAGCAACTTTTGTTTTTGTGGATAAGCACAAAGCATCACTCCCTGCCTGATCTGCTCCTGCTCTCGTAAATCTTCCAAATCCATTGTTGCTGTCGTCGGGTCTAACTGCAGGAGCGCTCGATTCTCCGGTATCAGCTCCAGTGCCGTCCAGTACAGGTACGCCAACGTTATCCATATTCATATAATGGATATTTGTTCCCCCATATACAAAAAAACCAAAAATTCCATCAAGATAATAGGTCGAAGGATTGGCGGTTGCATCGTCATTAGCACCGCCAAACACTATAGAAAAAGCATTCTTATAGCCTGTTTGCGCAGTTCTAATGGTGATATCAAACTCAAAATTCCACAATGTAGCCGTAGCAAAATCAGCATCATCACTACTGTTGGTTGCTGGAAAAGAGAACATTCCGCCACGTCCGTTGCCACCGTTACTTGCGCTCAATGTAAGAGTATTGTTGGTAACTGCCACACCAGCATTACGATAGTGAGAGCTGGATGTGTTTGAACTCCAACCGGCTGGGAGTGTTGTCCATCCAGTAAAATCTTGATTTAGAAGGTACTTTTTGTAATACGTTCCTGTTTGCGCAAAAGCGCCGCTCACACTCAAAATAGCCGCTATTACGACCCCGATTAATAATGTAAATGTCTTTTTCATTTTAATAAAAATTTTAATTATTCATAAAAAGGCAGATACCACGATTGTTCATCTGCCGTGAAATTTGGGGCAGGGATATTCGCCCTGTCGTATTTCTTTTTAATATTTTCTTCAAAAAGGAATTGAAAACCGTTGCGTCCTTCTTTATTCATACGGCGGGCAATCCGCACAAGGTCGCCCCAGCGCTGTCCTTCAAATGCAAGTTCGAGGGCGTCTTCTTTCACAATTTGTTTTTCAAGCCACTGGATGCTGTCCAACTGCGTGGTCAATCCTCCAGGAAAATTTTCGACAGGCATAAACACCCGTCCACGCACGCCGCCATTGGCATCCCATTCAAGCGGATAACGCGCATCGAAACGATAATCGGCAGGATAAGGATCAAACGGGCTTGTGCCTGTGATATAGCAGGAATCGTCGGAGAAATACGTGCCGTCGTCGTGTTGGTAACGATACCTTGCATCCTTTATACCATTGTTAAGAAAACACCACGCCAGATAGGGATAACCGGCGCGGTTGGCTGCTTCGATATAGCGCAGGTGCAACCCTGCAGCACGGTAAAGCATCCAAAAGCCGTGTTCCATTCCCGAAGTAACAAACCCGCCTTTGTTGTATTTTGTAATTTGTCCGTTTCCGGTGTATGAGCCGCCTAAGCCGCGTGCATCATAAGGAAACTGATTGTTCATCGGTTGCGCCCAAAGCGAATCCATCGCATAATCAGAGGCTTTGAGTTCAGGTTGCGTTCCTTCGAAAAGATTGGCAAAAGGACTGACCGGTTGGAGTTTGTCGTCGAAAGGAATGTACCAGATACGTTCGTATGCAGCGCGGTCTGTCGCTTTACGGGAAGAAGGCGGATCGGAAAAGATATATTTCCATGTATTTATCAACCCGTTAATATCTTCTATGCGACCGTCGCGGAAAAGAATGGCGTAGTACGACGGCTCTCCGGAAGTCGCTGTAAAAGGATAGTTATAAAGGCGGTACCGGTACCGGTTGTGGCTTTCTTCGTCGGTCGCCATCACAAGACGGTAATAATGCGCTGCTTCGGCATACTGATTGTTAAAGAGATAGAGATCGCCCATCAGCAGGCGTTTACTGATAAACATCGGTTCGAACGAATAGCCGTTGGGTGTTCCGTTGATAAGATCGGAATAGATATAATCGTCGAGCGAGGGCAGACTTTGCATAAAGTCGATTAACTTCGGCAGGAGTTCATCGGCGTTTTCGCGTTGTCCCTTGTATTTTTCCACATCGGAAAGGTTTACCAGCGGCTCGGTGATGTAAGGCACGCTGCCGTAAATGTTCAACAGTTGCAGGTAAATCCATGTACGCAACGCGCCAATGTCGGAATATATCTCATTGTAGTCGTCTTGCGTTAATTTGTTATCGGCAAGCATTTTGTTAAAATTGTCCAAAGCGTCGTTACACGAATTGATAACGGCATAGAATTTCAGCGGACTGATCCAGCTATTGCTTGCGTCGATTTGATTTTCATTGAGGCTTTCCAGTTCGGGTGTTGCACTGGGGGTAACATCCATCAGGTCGGCGCGCAGTTCGTTCAAAACAACCACCTGTTCTGCCAGCGTTGTAAACTGTGCATACACGCCCAATACGGCGCGATTGGCGTCAGACAGATTCCGGTAGAATTTGTCGTATGGCACCGCATCGCCCAAGCTATTGTCGGTGCAAGCATTAAACAAAAACCCACCAAACATTATCAATAATAAAAATATTTTTTTCATATTCATTCTATTTTTCAATTTTCAACTCTCAACTCTCAACTCTCAACTCCCTACAGTCCTAATTTAATTCCCAGCGAAACAATACGTCCTTGCGGCGCCGTACAGGGATCGATGCCCAGATACAGCGGACTCACGCCGGCTGCAAATTCGGGATCAAGCCCTTTGTAGCGGGTAAAAGTGAGCAGATTATCTGCCGTAAGGTAAAGTAAGCAATTCTGAATCACAGGATTTTTTAAATTGATATTATAAGACAAAGTGACATTCTTCAGCCGCAGATACGAGCCGTCTTCAATCCACCGGTCGGAGAAACGGGCATTGCCCATCGGGTCGCCGGGAGTTGCCTGCGGAACGGAAGTTACATCGCCTTCCTGCCTCCAGCGACCAAGCACGGTGCGGAACTGATTGTAAGGCATCGACATGCTTTCCATTTGCGAACGCATATAGTTATACGCATCGCCACCGATCGAATACGAGAAAATGGCATCCAAAGCAAAATTTCTGTATTTGAATGAGGTATTGAAGTTTCCAAACCAGTCGGGGTTCGGGTCGCCTATTACCACGCGGTCCTTTTCGTCGATCACATTATCGCCGTTTTGATTAACAAAGCGCATGTCTCCGGCTCCGAAGGGAATCAGTGTTAATCCTTTGCGAATATTCAATCCGGAGGCTGCGGCATCGGCGGAAGTGGCATAAACGCCATCGGTTTTGTAGCCGTAGAAGACGCCCAGTGGCTGTCCGACTTTGGTTTGAATCGTTGCACCCAGATAATCATTATAATATTCCTTGCCGCCGAGGTCAAGCACCTTGTTTTTATATTTTGAAACCATTAAGCCCAAATCCCATTTGAAATTACGGGCATTGACAAGCCGCGTGTTCAGATTGATGTCGAAACCAACATTACGCATTTTGCCGGCATTAATCAACACATCCGTTTGCGAACCGGAAATGCTGGGGGGAGTAACTTCCAAAACCATATCGCTCACGGTATTGGAATAAAGATCGAGACTGACATTCACCCGCTCTTTCAGCAGCGACAGGTCAAGTCCGGCGCCGGTGCGCGTCATTTTTTCGGGTTTCAAATCCGGATTAACGAGCGATGTGCGCACCAGTCCGTATTGTCCTACCATGGCATAAGGATAATAGTAACGGTCGCCATTGTAGTTTCCGATGTCGTCATTGCCCGAAATGCCATAACTTACGCGGAGTTTCAACAGGTTGATTGCGTCAAGCGAACGCATAAATTTTTCGTTCGACAGTAGCCATGCAGCGCCCACTGAGGGATATGGCAGAAATTGCGTTATATTTGTACCCACCCGCGACGATTTGTCAAAAGCGCTATGCAGGTTGAGAAGATATTTGTTTCTAAACGAATAATCCAGGTTGGCATAAACTGATGACCATAGCCAGTTGTTGATACCTCCGTCGATGTTCCGAAGAGCCAAAGTACCATATTGAAGCGACTTAAATTCATCGGAAGAAGAATTAAAACTCTGTCCGTAATTATTGTTGGCATTGTTTTTCTGATAGCGGAATCCTGCACGCAAGTTAAGAAGATGGCTGGAGCCGAAAGTGGTTTTGTAGTTGGCATAAGCATCTCCGTAAAGCGAGAACAACCGGTCAACGCGATGCTGCGATTCGTTAAAGATACTCACATCAAAAATCGTATTGTCGAAAGCGATGCCAACGCTGGGATAGAATATTTTTTCCCGTTCCTTGTTGAAATTTAAGCCTGCCAGGACAGCGACATCGAAATGCCCGTTGATATTATAAACAAACTGAAATGAGCCGAAAAACCGGTAATTGATATTGATTAAGTTATTTTTGTTATTGACCAGCACGTATGGATTGGAGAGGTTCCAATAGTCGGCGCCTTCGAGGTTGGGCGATTCTTTATTTTCTTCATCATAAATGAAAGGCGCGGTGAAAGGCGCTTTAACCAGTGCGGCAAGGACAGGATTGAGGGAAACGTCGCCTCCCTCGTTGGGCAAATGTTTCGTACCATACATAAAACTCATGTTTGCCAGCAATTTGAACCGGTTCGAGAATTTAATTTCCGAATTAAAGCGGGTGTTAAAACGCGAGAAATCGGTATTTTTAATTGCTCCTTCATATTTGAGGTAACCGAGCGAAAGCACGTATGTAGCTACTTCGTCGCCGCCGGAAACATTGATGTAATAATCCTGATTCAGGCTTGGAGCGTAAATTTGTCTTTGCCAGTCGGTTTGGGCGTTGTAACGGTAATAATCGGGATTGCCGTCGTAGCCCCAAGGTTGCTGTACGGGCTTGTTCTGATTAAGGAAAGGGTAGTAATTGTTCAGGATGTCGGGCGGAATTGCAGGATTAGCCTTTTGGTACAATTCCGAGAGCAGAAATTTTTGTTCTGCGCCGTTTAAGACGGGCAATTCGTCGGGCATGATTCCAACGCCGAAATTCACGCGGGCATTGATGCGGGTTTCAAGCGCTTTCGATTTCAGCGTTTTAATCAAAATGACGCCATTGGCGCCTTTGCTGCCGTAAAGCGAAGCGCCGTCTTTCAACACGGTAATGCTTTCAATATCTTTCGGGTCGATAGAAGCAAGCGGGTTGGCAAAATAATTTCCAATCAGCGAAGAAGAATAATACGTGTTTTCGTATGGCATTCCATCGACTACAAACAACGGCATTGTTCCTGCATTCATAGTGTTCAATCCGTGCAGGTAGAAATTTGAACCGCTGGCGGGCGTCCCCGACCGCGTAAGCACATTCAATCCGTTTACCTGCATTTTCAGCAGCGGATCGGGCGTGGCGGCTGTAGAGGTAAGGTTGTCTTCGTTAACGCCAAACCACGAATAAACGCCGGTAATAGCAGACTGGTCGCCCCAAGGCGTTACAATGGTTTTTGCCTCGCCTTTGTAACTCTTCTCATAGAGCGCTATGTTAACAACGCTGCGTCCCCTGACAGATATTTCCCGCTTGCCGTAACCTTCTGCCGTGGCAGTCATTATCATCTCCGTTTCGGGAAGGGAAATTTTGTAATGCCCGCTGTCGTCGGTAATGGCGGAAGCAACGCCTGCAACGTCTATGTTTGCGCCTGCAATCACTTTTCCGCTGGTTGCATCGCTAACCGTACCGGTTACCTGTATTTTGCCCTGCCGTGCAACTATCAAATCTACATTAATCACTGTACCTTTTGCCTGTATGTCGTCGTTCTGTGCAAAAACGCTTGTCGTTATACAAAGCGACAACACTACGCCTGTCAGTATTAGTATATTTTTCATACTGTATAATTTACTGTGTATAATTCTTTTTTTAATCATTCGGGTCAACTTGCGGTTCCAAACGTATATAATCCAAAAATATCATACCGGGCGCATTGGCTGTCTTGCTCGATTGCAAATACGCCTGTGTGGTCCCGTCGTAATGGGTAAAGCCGCTGATGGTGGTGTTGGATACAAATAAAGTAGCCACGCCAAAAGTCGGACATTTAAGTATGCCTTCCTTGCCATAAGCATCTTCTGTAGAGGTAGGTTGCACAAGCACGTAACTGTTGGGAAAAATGGTATTGGCATTGTCAACGGAATAACGCACCAGCTGTGTTTCCACATTTTCTCCCGACGTCATTGACGCCGCCATAATGGTATTCGGCGAAAAATTGCCAGTAATTACGTTTGAAGCGTTACGTTCTAACGGCGTCTCACCGGGGAAACTGATGTACATTTTTTGATAGAAAAACATGGGTACGCCGCGTGAATCGATATGTACCGCCATTGAATTATCGTCGTATGCTTTCCAAATAATTTTGTAATCGGTGGAATACATACGCGGCATATAGGAAATATAGGCATTGGGTTCGCCCAAAGGATTGGGGGTTGGCCATTCGCTTTCACCGTTATTGCGACCTGTAGCGTAACCTAAACGGTAAATAGTATCGAACTTTATGGTAATAATTGTATCCCTGAGAACAATCGAATCGGCTCCTGTTATTGATTTTAACGTATCCTCGTAGGTAGAGGGTGTGTCGTAATCGTAGGAATTTCGGGTGCGTGATTTCAGCGCTACGTCTAATCCGTGGCTTGCCCAGCTGCGCGGACGGGTTTGCCATGCGTCGGGCCAGCGGTCGATATAATTTTCCGCCTCAATGGTAAGCGGTTGGATTTTATTCTGATACATTTTTACGTCGGCTGCAGTCACTCTATATACAATGCCGTTGGAAGCAACGTAACTTTGGGCAATATCGGATGCTTTGACGTCAACCAAAATGCCTGAATTATTGAGGTAACGTCCGTCGGCGTTTATCTTTTGATAACGCAGGATCATGTCGAACGTAATTTCCTTCATAATATCGTTCTCCATTTGCACGTTATCGTTCTCGACGAAATATTTGGCGTATTTTGCTTTCAATGCGTCTAATCCGCTTTGGTCGAGCAGCAGGAAAGTTGAAGTAGCCGCTTCGTTGGCTAAAGGCGAGGCGTCGAGGAACGAATTACGGTCTATCCAGATGGTGTCGTAAATGGGTTGTCCATTGCCGTCCACGCCGGTTTTCACGCTACGGCTCATATCCATTACCTTTTCGCTGAAAGAAGTAATAAATTTCACTGTCGGATCGTTTTGGAGGGTTTGCAGGTATTGCCAGATATTCATCCGATTTTCGATAGCGCCGTCAATAATATGCAGCACGCCGTTTTTGGATGCAATATTCCATTTGCTTACCGCAACGCCTTCAATCTGATTGCCGTTGATGGATATGTTTTTGCCGCTCAACATCGGAATGCTGCTGATGTCGAAAGCGCCGTTTGCATTCGCATAAGCGATTTTTTCCGAAATGCAGTTTTGTACCAAGTCGGTCAGAGCCGCCGTATCGGTCATGTTTAAACCGGTAAGCGCGTTGTTGTCTGGCGCAAAAACGGTATAGCAGATATCTTCGCTAAGTTTTTTAGCATAACCTGTTGCGTCGAGCGCTTTCACAAAGGTAGAAACATCCGGATTTGCCGACAGCAATTCGTATAAATTTTTGCTGCGATCGCTTCCCTCAAGATCTTTTGCATCTTTCCACGCATCGCATCCTGCCATTGTTCCAACCGCTATTGCAATTACTATATATTTAATAACTTTCATATTATATTATGATATTACTATTTAATCCTTAATTATCAGTTCTCAATTATCCGTCGAATCATCCCCGCAATCCGGAGGCCACACCGCGCAAGCATTATTTTCGTAGGTTTGATCGACCCAGCCCCCCTTCACATCGATGCGGGGCCAGAGTTGGCTTTCATCAACAGGAATAAATTCGATCATGTCCACGCTGCCCTGCTGCTGGGTGCGGGTGTGGGTAGTCGGTTCCAAACGCAGGGTATGCCGCCCTGTGGTATGTACTTCGATTGTTCCCAAAAGGTGAGAACAAACTACTGAGTTGAATTTCTTTGCATTATAGATTTTCCATCCTGCCACTTCGACGGTTTCGGGCGTGTTGCCGCTACTGCTGTCGTACGGGTCAGGCATATATTCCGACATGTCGAAGATGTAGGGCAATATCTGGTCGTTGTATCCGTCCTCCTTGAACGTGGATTTTAAACTGCATTGCAATTCGCGGCGGTAACAAATCCAAACCTTGTACTTCACGCCTTCGTCGCTTCCTATCAGTACGGGAGTTTTTAATTCCATCCACTGTATAGCTTGCAAATCCAAATTAAAACGCAGGTAGTCGGCATAAACATACTGCGATTTTTCGTCAAATGCGGCAATGGATTGCGGTACGGCGCCGCAATAATATTGAATCTGTCCGTACGGGTCAGGAGTGTTTGTATGAACGCTCCATGTGAGTTCCGAAAGGTCGCCCTGATTGTAAAAGACAGAGCAGCCGGGTTTACGGAAATTGCGTAGCGCCATAATTTCGGGCTGTTCGGCTATGTCCCAATAGATGCGGTAAGCCGAGCGGATTATTATCTGTATATTTCCATCCACTTTTTGAATCACGCCATTGGAACAGGTCCAGTCAACGTAGTCGCTGCTGCGGTCGAGCGGATAGCCCGGCTCGGTGCTTTGTCCGAGTTCGAGATGATTGAGTAAAATCTGCGTATCGAAACCGTTAACTACGCGGGTGAAAGTAACTATCTGATTTTTAACCATTGTTTGCAAATTGGATACCACCAGTAAATCAGCCACATAGTTTAAAGTCGGTACGGTGTGGTAGGCTATGAAGTTGTACAATAGCGAATCTACGTTTCCAACAGCAGGCGTGTTTTTTTGCAGGACGCTTACCAGATCGTCCATGTTGTTGATACCGTCGGCGGCGAAAGCGTCGTTATCCTGTATGAAAAATGTTTTCCATACGCCTGCTGGATTGGCGGCAAGCGTATCGGCCATTCCCGAACGTTCGAAGGCTTCTTTCATCAGGGAGAAATTATCGGGCAGGGCGCGCACCCGTGCCGTAATTGATTCGGTAACAGGGTCGGGCGGGGTAAGCACCTGATTGATAATATGCAAATAACCGTTGCTGGCTTTGATGTTGCGAGGCGAGAGAATAAGCGCCTGACGGTTGACGCGAATGTTTTCGCCTTCCTGTTTGGTGGTAAGATACGATCCCGAAAAGTTAGGATATGCCATACGGCCATCGACAAAGGCGCTGGTGGTTACGCTATCGGTAATATCGGTAACGTTCAGCAGGTGGTATTTGATAATAGCCGCCGCTTCATCCTGAGTTAAATCATTTACGGAACTTTTGCCTGTCTGTTTCAAATAGGCGTCAACAGCATCATCGTCAGGCGCAAAAAGGGCATAGTTGCCATAAGCATGAACCGTGCTGCGCATTCCGCTTATATCGAGTATCGCCAAAAACTCGGTCAGGCTCGGCGACTGTTGTTCTTCCATCAGTTCGTCTATTTGTTTGTCGTTGGAAATAACAATTTCCATGACATTTTTCTGACACGAACTCATTGCCAGCATCATTGCCAATGCCGGAATGCAAATACAGGAAATAAAAAAACTCTTTTTCATCGGATAATAATTAAATAAAATTATTTTGCATAAAAATCATTTTGTACAAGATTTTTGTTGAGTTGCAACTCATTAGCGCTAATAGGCATATACAAACTGCCCTGGTTGGTTTGCCATTTGCTTTGAATAATGGATACCTTGTCGGCAGGGGCGGCAATCGTGACCATCCGCAACAGGTAACCCATCGAGCGGTCGCTGAAATTGTCGCGTTGCGCTACGCGTATCAGGTCGAACCAGCGCTTGCCTTCGAAGGTCAATTCGCGGGTACGTTCTGCAAGAACAAATTCTTCCATCGTTTTGGCATCAAGGCTGCCGGTGTTCTTATAAAACAGGTCGGTGGACTCTGGCGCATTGCCGCGCGCCCTGATCTGGTAGATCAAACCCAATGCCTGCTGCAATTTTGTTTGATCGTTGTTGTCCATTGCCTGCTCGGTCAACGCTTCCGCTTTCATCAGGATAATATCCGCCAGACGGTAGAAAATCCAGTTACTGTTTGACGAGGTGGTCGTACGCCACAGTACAGGTGATACCGTGTTGTCCAAACCTGCCCATTTCCATACGTATTTGCCCGAATATGCAATTCCTTCGGTGCGTATATCAATCCATGAACGGTCGAGCTGCGAGCCTGGAAAATATTCGTTTGCAAAATTTGACTGATTGATCTGTATCCAGCTGGATACATCGCCGCTAAACATTGCAACGAATGGATTGTTCTGCAACGGAGGATTTTGCAATTCAAAAATGCTTTCCACACTGTTGCCGTTGGCATACATGGTTTTGAACATTGCCGTCACATCGCCCTGTTGGGCTACATATATGGTATCGGTTTGCCCTGTATTTACATTGTAACTCAAGAAAGCGTCGCGTCTGACGGGAACCAGCGAATATTGTCCCGAATTGATAACGCGGTCAGCCATGTTGATGCAATTGTCGTAGTCGCCTTTCCACAGGTAAAGATCTGCCAGCAGCGATGCCCAGCCGTAATAGTTGAAACGTCCCTTGTTCGGGTCGGAGTTTACGGATTGGGCGGCGGCGGTCATATCATACTTGACGGGTAAGTCATTTCCTACCGCTTCCATAGAAGCGATCAGGTTGTTAATGATGGTTTTGCCGTCGGTTTTCGGAATCGAATAGTTTTGATAATCGTAGATGCTTGCTTCTTCGGTGTAAGGCACATCGCGGAAAGTGCGCACCAAATAGAAATACATCAGCGAGCGAATACAGGTCACCTCTGCAAGGTATGCTTTCAGTTGCTCTGCGGAGAATGAATGGTCTATTCCAAGTACCGCCGGGGCAAGCGCTATTACCGTATTGCACTGATTGATAGCCTGGTAAAATCCCGCCCAGTCGGTAAAAATGTTTGTTGAAGTAATTTCTCCGTTGTTCAGGGCAATAATATCGGAAAGCGTTGCATTTGCAGGTTTTGCCATTTCTGCGCGCATTTCGCCCCACACAAAGTATTCCTCCATCATTTTGTAGTTGAGCATTTGCGAGTAGCAACCCAGTACGGCAGCCCGTACTTCTTCTTTGGTTTTCCAGTATTCCTGGCGCACCACGCCATCTTCAGGCGTCACGTTAAGGAAATTGTTGCACGAAAGCGTAATTACAGCCAGCGCCATACATAAAACCGGTTTCTTTATATGATCGAAATATTTCATATTATTTTTTTTATTCATTGTTTAATTAAAACGATAAATTCAATCCCAAGGTATAACTTTTCGGCACAGGGGTGCGGGCGATGTCTAAAAATTTGCCCATTGTGATTTCGGGGTCTAATCCTGTGTAATTAGTTATCAGCAAAATATTCTGCATGGTGAAGTAAAGGTACAATTCCTGCAATTTCCACCGTTCGAGCAGATTTTTTTTGAAATTATAGCGAAACGTAAGGGACTTCCAGCGGATAAACGAACCGTCTTCTACAAATCGGTCGGATGCTAACCAGTTGTAACCTTGTTCGTGCAAAGCGCGCGGCAGCAAATTGGCAGGCGCATCCGCCGGATTGGCGTATTCGTGCTGAAAGCGTCGAAGCGTCGATGTTGCCTGGTTGTCGAAATAGTACATATTTTCAAGATTCATACGCGCTGCGTTTACAATGTCGTCGCCGTAACGGAAATAAAATACCGAGTTGAGCGACAGGTTTTTCCATTTGATGGAAGGCGTAATACCGCCGTAGAACAGCGGATTGTAGTCGCCCAGATAAACAATATCCTGGTAGTTGATTTGTCCATCATGGTTAATATCCATATATCGCGCATCGCCCGGCTGGAACTGGTAGTTAATAGACGGATAACCAAATCTCATATACACAGGCACCGTATTGCCGTTCACATCGGTAGTCATGATCGGCCTGCCGTCGTTGCCAGTGGCAATAGTCTGATTTCTATTCAGATATACGCCGGCGTATTTGTAACCGTAAAATGCACCGACCGGTTGTCCGGGTACAATTTTGGTAATATATGTGCCGTTTGCGCTCCAATAGGCAGTATTATCCAAAATGGCGTATTCGGAAAGATCTTTCATCATATTTTGTTCCCGCGCCATGTTGAAGGCTATATTCACATTCCAGTCCTTTGTTCTGACGGGTGTGTAACTGATGTTCAATTCCCAGCCGTTGACGCGCACTGTTCCGTAGTTAAGAACCATTGACGAAAAACCGGAAGATGTAGGAATACCGACGCCATCATTGTTGATCTGGTCTTTAGTTGTTCTGACATACGAATCAAATTCCATATTCAGTTTGTTGTCAAAAGCGACAAGGTTTAAACCGTAGTTGTTCTCAAAACAGCGTTCCCATCGCAGATTGCTAAGTTCCAGTGTTGCAGGAGCGGAAGTCGATTCGCCCAAATACCCGTAAGTGTAAGTGGCGTAACGATTGAAATAGACATAATCATTTTTTGGAGGATTACCCGTTATACCATAAGATGCGCGTACCGAAAAATCATTGAGCCATTTTCCATTGATCGCTTTCATCCACGGCTCACCCGAAATACGCCATCTGCCTGAAATGGCAGGAAAAAGTCCGTAACGGTAGTTTGAGCCAAAGCGCGAGTCTCCATTGAGAGCCAAATTTCCGAAAATAATATAACGGTCGAGGAAAGTATAGTTTACATTTGCTAATGCCATCATCCCATTCTCTTGCGATACCCCCGACGAAAGTCCGGGTACGTTTTTTGTAAGCCCGTCGTTAAGGATATAATAATTGTTGGGGTTGGTCAGGTAGTTCGACGGCGAACCGGCTGTACTCACGTCAAAATTGTAACTGTTGTTCAAAGAGGTGCTAAATTGCAGCAGCGCTATCAGACGATGCTTATTAGGGTTCAGTTTAGGCGTAAAAAACAGTTTATTATATGTTTGAATAACAAAAGTTTCCGGCTCCGAAAGCGAAGCGGCGTTATAATTTTGATTGTCGTACCACGGCACTCCCGTAGCGTCTTGTGAAAGGAATTTTTCCTTGCGGTCGTTACCTACGTCGAACCCCACGTCGAAAGTGTAACGCCAAACTTCATTAGGCGTAATGGCCAACGACAAATGGGGAATGATTTTTTCGCTTTTAAGATTAAAGTATCCCAAATTTGCCAAAGCTACAGGGTTGAACGTATTCGGATAGAACCCCTGCGGGCCATTTACCGGAGTAAAATAAGTAGGCATCTGCACTCCACGTTCGTTGTGCTCATAGATTCCCTGATTAGGCATCATTGTATAGGAAACCGAACGCACATCGTTTTTTTCATCGCCATTCGGCATAAAACTACGCTGGTTATCAGCATGCGTATAGGAAATATCGGCTGAGAAATGAATTTTACTCGACACAAAATAGTCGAGGTTCAAGCGGGTAGTTAAACGGGAAAGCCATGTGCCAATGACGGTTCCGGTTTGATTGTAATATTCTGTCGAAAACGAATACCGCACTTTTGGGCTTCCACCCCGAACCGCAAGGCTGTAGTCCTGCGAGTATCCGGTTTGCGAAACGGCTTTCGACCAGTTGGTATTGTTGCTCCAATTGTAAAACATATAAGGGTTGCGCGGGTCGTAAGCGAAAGGTTGTCCCGGAACGGAAAGCAGGTCGAGCGGCGTACCTGTGTTTTTAAACCCGTCCAGAATCATGGTGGAATATTCATCTCCCGAAAGCGTAGGAATAGATCCAGGTTGGGGAAACAGTCCGGTTTGAGCAACAAAGGTAATTCTCGGCGGCGAAATTGTTCCGCGTTTGGTCGTAATCATCAAAACGCCATTAGCCGCTTTTGCGCCCCAGATAGCCTTTGCAGCGGCGTCTTTCAGCACTACAATATCTTTAATGTCGTTAGGCGCAACGTTCAGCAACTGCGAGAAATCTTCTTCCGTAGCGGTTGAAAAATCGAAGTCGGCTCCTATATCTGTTTGCAGTGGCATGTCGTCCACCACGATCATTGGCTGGTTGTTGCCGCTGATGGAGGTGATACCGCGAATGCGGATCGACATGCCGCTACCGGGGTCGCCCGCGTTAGCTGTTATATCCACGCCCGCCAACCGTCCCTGCAAAGCGTCGTCAACAGAGGCGACATTCAGATTTTCGATATCCTCTGCGCTTATCTTTGAGATTGCCATCGACACGTCGCGCTCGTCGATATTTAAACTTCCGACTTTTTGTTTCGGGCGGGCGGTTACGACTACTTCCTTCAATGTGCCCTGTTCATCAAGGGTAATTTTAAAATTAGTATTCGATCCGATGGCAAGTTCTTTCGTTTTGAAACCGACATAACTGATTGACAATTTGTTGTTCGGATTGGAAATTTGCAGGCTGAAATCGCCGTCGAGATTGGTTACAGTCCCTGAAATAGTACGGTTATCCTTGTTCGTTTCGACTACTGAGGCGCCGATAAGCGGCTGTTTATCGGCTGACGAAATTACGTTACCGCGAATCAATATTTTTTCCTGAGCAAACACGCTTCCTGTTGCTGTAAGCAGCAAAAAACCGGAAAATATACCTATTTTTATTGCGTGATTCATATCGTTTATTTTATATTTTTTCATTTATTGCGCTACATCAAAAGTAATATAGTTGTTCACTTCGTGTAAAACCGCCTTGCAGGCAATACGGTTGCTGCGATAATTGTTGGGAATCGTAGTTCCTGCCGGTTTGCCCCGCTGTACCCGCACCGTACCCGAAGTTCCGCCTGTAACGAGCGTGTTACCGCCTGTTGTTACGTTCTGTGGAATAAAGTTCAACAGTCCCGCCGAAGTTTTACTGATTTGAAGGAGCAATGTCTGGTTGGTAAGCCCCAGTGTTTCGCTGTTGGCTTTTGCCATTACCGGAACAAGCGCACTGTTGAGCGACATTGCATTGGTAGGGTAGAGATAGTTGGGGATATTGTCGTCCATAAAGACTTGTCCCTGTATGATATGCGAATTGATAAAAAATACCGCTTTTGCAAATGCCTCCGGATTATCGGGAGTTACATCTGCAATCTGGGGCAATATTCCAGCATTGATTGCCGATTGCATAGCCGCCGTGTTTGGCATCAACACAGTGTAAAACTGTTCGGCGCTTATATTGTCTAATGCATTGCTGGTATTATCGTCGGGATAAGTTTTTATACATCTTTGCAAATAATCGACAAACATTTTAACATTCGGATTTTCGGTTCGCGCTCGATCGAGGTATTGCCAAAGCGATAAATCCTGAAAATCCAACTGGTCGCTACCTCCGGTCACACGCGGGGAATATTGCAGCAATCCGTCGGCTTTCCATACCGTTCCGTTCAGATAGGTATCGTCGAGTTTGGTAAGATTTACGTACGTATTGTCTTCGATGTTGCCTGCCGCCTGTATCTGATTGTCTTTGTAACGGACAGGGTCGCCGTAACTTGTTACCGAAAAATTCCAGCTGTCGTATTGCGAAATACCGGGCGTGGCAAAATCGGTAATTTCCGAATTAACTTCGCTGTTATTCAAACCTGCAAAAATATGTTCCTGCAACAGGCGCATCATACGATTGTTGGCATTGACGCCGCTGGCCGAATGTGAAAAGATGCCGGTCGTTTCATCGTATGAAAATCCGTCGTCCTTAAGCAGCTGGTCGTCGAAAGTAAGGAGGGTGTAACGCTCCGACATGTAGCCGTTCAGTATGCACTTCTGCAAATCTTGCCATAAAGAAATAGTGAAAAAGTTTGAAAAACCTGCGTCTATCCAATTGTGTGCGGGATTAAGAAATATTTCGGAATAAACCGACTCGAAAATGCTGCTGCGAACAACATCGCTGCTGTGATATACAAAGCCGTTACTTGCCAGTGTGGCTCCGGTAATGCTGCTTTGGGCAAATTGCTTGCCTGTGCTGCCTTCACCGTTCAGATAATCGTTGTTGCCGTTTAGCGACTGCGTATAGTTGGCAGGCCACACTAAAGATGCCGACATGTGAGCATTGATCAGCGCTCGAATGACCGTTGCAGGTAATGATCGCACATCGCCGTAATATTTCAATATGCGGCGGTTGAGGTATTCCGTTAATGCTTCGTTGGTAGGAAGAATTAATGTATAACCGCTCACTTCAGGCGTGTACGAACTGCCTATGCCGGTATCCAGTATATTTTCCAAACTCAGCGAATAAGCCAAAGGATAACTCAAATTGTAGTAATATTTAACGTATATCCGGTTGATGTTGTCGTTGGGCATAATCTTTTGTATGGATTTAAGGTCGGCAGGAGATGTAACTTCCAGATAATATCTGAAAAGATAATCTCCATACGCATCTTTTGAGTCAACCAGCGATTTGAAAACGCTGTTTTCAGGATGCGTTAAAATATCGGCAAGATTTTCCAATGGCAAATTAACAGTGGATACTTCCTGGATAATGCCGTTTTCGGCGCGGATATCCGCCTGTAAGATTTCGCCGCCCTGAACGTTTCTACCCGAATAGGCTACATCGGGGAAAAAAACATTGTAGTCCGCTGCCGTGAGCGCCGGAACGTAGGAATTGAAAAAAGCGGATGTAAAGACAGGCATGAATTTATAATTGTTGGATGAGGCAGTCCATCCGAATTGCGACTTTGATTGGTCGGTTTGCACCCTTGTCTGATCAACAACCCATTCATTGTTGTATTCCGGATCGCGATAGGGCAGGGCGTAAAGCTGCGATTTGAACTTGAAAGCGCCGTTCACTCCGAGCGAGTCGAGAATATAATTATTGTAGCAAATGGAGTAGGCGACAATTTTGTCCACCTCCGAGTCGGGAATATCAGCCACTGAAGCGTAGTTATTCCGACTTAAGTAGGCTTTAAAAGCCTCATCGTTGGGAGCGAAAACGGTATAAAGTCCTGCGCCTTTCATTACCCCTGCATATTGGGTTCTATCCACGCACTGGAGATAGGAACTGAAACGGTTCTGCTGTTGCAAAACCTGGTAAATCGGGTCTTCCAACCAGTCCGGCCTATCGTAGTACTTTTTGTCGTTGGTGCATTGTACAAAAATGAAAATGCAAATGAGACTCAATAAAAAATTAAAAATACCTTTCATTTTGTTAATAATATATAATTAATTTAGGTGATGCAAAGTAATACGATTTTCTTCAAAACGACACTATAAAAATGTACAATTGCATGTAAAATTGTTCATTGTGTGGTAGAGACGGGGCGCGCCCCGTCTCTACAAACACAAAAACGGGCGCATCCACCAGTGGACGCGCCCATTTTCTACAAATTTACAGATCAAATTTTATTTTTTATCATAAGCCTTCACTACTTCTATTTTTCCTGATTTGTAAATCTTTTTGGTAATATAGACTTCGTTGATTGCCGGTTTCTGGATTTCTACACCCAACAAGTTGTAATAGTGAATTTCAATTGCCTGATCATCGGCAGTGACCGGCTTCAATCCGACTTCCCCTTCCACAGAAATGCCTGGCAGCGGAGTAGCAGTCGGGTCTTTTAGCACAATCATTGCTTCAAACGGTTTCAACTTCGGCGCTGTGAGCGATAGATTGAATTTGTTTACTGTCGAGTCATACATGTAATAGTACTTAGCTCCATCAATAGAAGATACATCGGCTACCGACGGATTTGCAACCAGCGTATATACGTCGGCGGTTAAAGCGGCGGCAGGCGCAGTAGTATTAGTCAACACCACGTCAGCATCGGAAATGAATGTTATTTCATGACCGTCGAATGCAGCGGGGAATTTGATGATGTATCCGGCGCCGGCGGATAAACCGTTGCCGGTTGTATAGTCGTTAAAAGCTTTGCCATCAAAGTCTTTTACCCAGAAACCACTGCTTCCGTCTTCTGTACTTCCATAGATATTCAATAAACCTTCATCAGTGTTTCCGCTGAAATCGTCGCAATAGAAAGTATTCACATCAAACGGGAATCCGACAGGATACCATTGTTCGGTGGTGAAAGTTTTCTGGAGTTTAACTACGCCGTTAACTTCTAATGTTTCGCCTGCCGGAATCGTCAACTGACCGGTTGAAGCATCATTCGACTGGAAGATGATGTCGCTGTAATTGCCTGCAAGATAATCATCTTTGGTCTTTGTTTCAGTTGCTCCGATAACAAATGGAGCAGGGGGAGCAGGAGGTGTTACTTCTTCAAACTGGAAATCAAAACGTGAACGTTGGTCGGAAAAGGCATTTTTCCACCACAAGTTTGGATCGGTGTCCAATTCAAGCGCCTTGCTGCCACCGGATATAATTCCATACAGGAAGAATCCTTCATCTATAGATATAGCGTTAGAGCTCGTGCTTCCGTCCACGAAAGTAACTTCTGTCGGGTCGTCGGTTTGGCTCTGATTGTCGCCTGTTCTTGCCAGATATTTGCCGCTTACGGTATTTTGAATAATGTAACCGGTTGTACCTTTGGTGATTATCCATAAATCATTTTCGTCGCCAGTTGCGGCAGATACAAGTTTTTGAAAGGTGTTTGTACCATCATTATAAAGGAAACGCTTATCGCCATCGCCGGTGGCTCCGGCAATGCCATACGAATAAATTTTGTAAGGTGTTGTAAGCGGATCAACTCTTCCGGTTGTGGTGAATGTAGTCAAAGCGTTTTCTACGGCAGTATTTGCAGCATCCAGTTCATCAGCGGTTGTTATAGAAGCTAAAGCGTTGTTTGCAGTAGCAATCGCCGCATTCAAAGCATCGAGAGCGGTTTGAGAATAATTCAAAAACTTTGTTCCCACTCTTGCAGCAGCAGTGGTGTAGCTTGCAGTAACTGACGTGATGGAAGTTTGCAATGCGGTGAAATGTAATTTAGCAGCGTTAAATGCATCCAAAGCGGCTTGAAGCGTCGCTTTTGCATCATTGAGTTCGGTTTCGGAAGAAGATTCATTGACCGAACCTTTCGCAGCATTGATTGCTGTTTGCAAAGTCCCTTTTATTGCGGTCATAAAGGCTGTATCGCTTGTTTCGGCATCGTGAGCGGCTTGTACTTTTGCTACAAAATCCATGAAAGCGTCGTAAGTCAAGACGTCGGGAATAAGGTAGTATATGTGCATATTATCAATTTGAGTAAGAGGCCAGTTGCCATTAGCACCAGCTGTCCGTCCGTTTATAACTTCCATCCGGGTAATTGCAGTAGCAGTTGGATTGATAAAATTAACATTAGATGCTTCATAAGTATTACCGGCGCTGTTTGTCATCTTAAACTCAACGATCTTTTTAGAAGAAAAGTCCAGACTGGCATATACGTGATACCAGTCATTGCGTACAAAACTGCCTTCAGAAGGTGTTATGCTAATTCCGGCTGCGCTTATATCGGTTTGACTTCTTGGAACCAAATTTCCAAATAATATATTATCGGAAGCTCCTTGAATACCAATAGTGAAAATAGTGTCGTTTGATCCGATAAATCTGATAAATCCTCCCGTGCCGCTTGTAGGAGAACCTGAATACCAATCAAATTCCAGATATAAAAGCCCATCGGTTCCCTCTGTCTTAGGCGCCCAATTGATATCCGTTTTAGCGCTAATCCTTGTCCCGCTTTGACTGGCGGACTGGGCAAACTGCAAAACCTTGCCGTATGGATTAGCTATTGTTTCAATTGTAGCTACAGTACCACCTCCAAGAGAGAATCCCCAAGGAGCGACAACCGTGTCGAAAGGTTCGTATAATGCGGTAATAACGTTTGAAGGACCTTCTGGTTCTTTCACGGTAATCGTACCGGTCAATGGCGTTGACTCAGTCGTTCCGTCTGTTGCGGTTATGCTGTATTCGTAAACACCTGCATCTTCAGGCGTTCCTGAAATTATTACCGTTTTAGCTATGGCATCAGGTGTTACGGTTATTCCGGCAGGAGTGGCGGAAGTCCATGTTACATTTGCTTCGGTTGCGCTGCCGCCCCAGGTGTAAACAATATCGGCAATTGCGTCGCCGACGGTAATGGTTTGTGTGTTTGAGCCTAACGTTAAAGCAAGCGTCGAAGCAGCTTCTGGAAATTCTGATTTATTAACAGGTACGATTGTAAATACCATATCCGCTCTGTCATTTGTGCCTTGGTCCCAATACCAACGACCATCATAGGTGTTAGGTCTGATTTGTTTTGGTCCGCTTTCTCTACAAATACGGAAATACGAATAATCATTACCGGAGATGGTTGGTCCGGTAGTAGCATTCGGTATAGCAAAATCATCTGCTGTTGATGATTCCACAACGGCATCAGCAATGCCTCCTGCTGAAGAAAAATAAGAATTGGTTCCTAAATTCTTAATGCTGAAATAACCGTCTTTTCCGGGGTATGGAGTTATATCCCATACGATATTCCTGTCATTTGCATTAAATGCAGTAGTAGTTGTCAGAACGGAAGCTCCATTGCTTTCAGGCACTGCTGTACCGGGGGTAGCCGTAATCGTTAAATATTTGGCTGCGCCTGAAGTGTTAGCGCTGCTATTAACAGAACTCCCGTAACAGATAATACGATAATAGTGTGAATCCGACGGAACAAAGGTCGTTATTTCTTTAGGCAGACCGCCGCCGGCAGTATTAGGTATTGCTGTAATTGCTCCTGTCAATGGTGTGGATTCAATGGTTCCGTCTGTTGAAGTAATACTGTATCTGTAAGTACCTCCGGCAGCAGGCGCTCCTGAAATGGTTACGGTTTTTGCCGTAGCATCCGGCGTTACGGTTATTCCATTCGGCGTGCCGGCAGGAGTCCATACTACATTTGCAGCATTGGCATCGCCGCTCCATGTATAAACAATATCGGTAATCGCATTACCAAGCCCGACAGCCTGATTATTTTGACCTGAAGTTAAAGCGATGGAAACATTATTCTCAGGCTCATCAGGAACGGTAGCATCCAGATTGCTTATTCCGAGGTTGGTAAGTTCAAATACTCCATAAATGCTGCCACTTGCACGGATTGAATTAAAAACAATTGTTCTAATGCCGGTGCTCATAGTATAGCCTGTAGGCAACGGGAGCGTTTCGGTATCGGAATAATCAGTGCCGCCAATATTTTTGACATCAAATGTAACGTTATTTCGTACCAAATCTACTGTTGCTTTTATATGAAGCCAAAGTCCGTTAACATTACCGCCTGGTATTGTTAAATTTGGCAAATTCATCTTTTGCGCATCCGAAAGATCGGCGGTTTGTCCGTTTGTATCAAGAGGCCCCGCAGCAATACCCATAGTAGTTGCGCTAGTCGACGAACTCGCATTGTTGGTATAAAGAGCAAAAATGGCGGTATTGTTTGCATCCTTGAAAGAAAGTACAAATGGACCTCCTCCTCCGTATGCAGAAGTTGTGTAATAATCAAATTCAACTACCGCCTTCTTTTGGAAGTCAACTCCATTTGCAGCTAATGTGTAAGTACCTAATCGACTACCGGTAGCGGCTGCGGGATTAAATACTAAATTAGGATTGTTGTACACTAAAACCTGTCCGGATATAGCGCCCTTCATATCAGGATTAAGATCCGTGTAGTCTTGTGCATACGTCATTGCCGTCCCCGATAACAAAGCGACAATAAACAATAAGAATGTAATTTTTTTCATATTCAAAAAAATTTAAATTAAAATAGTAATATAAAGGGACAAAAGTAATTTGCAAATTATTTTCCTGAAATAGATTTTTGTGCAGACTTATGTATTTTTGTGCAGATTGAAAAATTTTCATGATAAGAAACGAAAAAGTTATCTTTGCATTTATTAAGAGAAAGTTAAAGTTTCAGCTCTCTTGGAAAAGACCATGTTACCGGCAAAAAAGTGTTGTCTATCATTGAAACTGATTTCTTACAAATTGCATTACATTAGCCGGAGATCGCTTAAAATCTAATTCATTAGCCATAAACTTCATATAGGGCATCGTATGCTTAAAAAACATTTTATATCCCTGACACAGGTAATTTAATCCTTCATTACCATATTTATCTGTTGCTATACGATTTTTGGGACATTCGCCATTGCAAAGCTTAAGAAATTCACACTCAAGGCATTGTTGAGGCAATGTGTCGCGTTTATCAGTGCCGAAACGCAATTGTTTTTCGGAAAACATCATTTCAACAATCGTTTTATTGTGGATATTTCCCAATTTATATTCCGGATATACAAAATGGTCGCAGGCATATACATCGCCGTTAAATTCCATTGCCGAGGCATGACCGCAGGTTTTTCCGAATATACATGTGCCGGGCATTGCACCAACAAAATTCGCCAAAGTCGCATCGAAAAGTTGAACAAAGAACCTGCCTACATCATTTCTCACCCATTCATCAAATATCGCTATGTAAAACTGTCCAAACTCTTTTGAACTGACAGTCCACTTCGCCAAAGTCGCATCGCCGGCTTTTGTCGGCGGAAGAAGCTTCAAACCATCGGAGCGGTTGTCGCTGAGGCGTTCCACAATCGGAGTGAACTGCATGTATTGAGCGCCTATCGCTTTGAAAAAGCGATAAACATCCAATGGATATTGCACATTGTAATCATTGATAACGGAAAGCACATTGAAATCGACATTGTGCTTCTGTAACAGCTCAATTCCCCGCATCACCTGCCTGAACGTCCCATGTCCGCCTGCATTTTTACGGTAAATGTCGTGACAATGCTCCGGTCCGTCGATCGAAATACCGATCAGCATATTATTGTCTTTGAAAAAACGGCACCATTCATCGTTTAACAAAACGCCATTGGTTTGTAGGGAGTTATCTATTTGTCTTCCGCGTCCGTATTTTTTTTGCAGGGCAAACGCTTTCCGGAAAAAAGAAATTCCTGCCAGTAATGTTTCTCCGCCATGCCATGTAAAAAGAACTTCAGGAACAGGTTGCGCATTGATATAGTTTTCGATATATTTTTCCAGCGTTCCATCGCTCATCTGCATTTTTCCCCTGTTCGGATATAGCTTTTCTTTTTCAAGATAATAGCAATATGAACAATTTAGATTACAAACCGAACCAACCGGTTTTGCCATCACGTAAGTTGGCATCGAAAGCGGATTAAAAAGAATTGTATTTCCCATTTTTATATCTATATTTGACGCCAAATTTAAGTAAAAAATTTAACAAAAAAACATAAAAAGAGTGGTTACTGATTTTTTTTTTTCTTGTAACCCTTGTTTTAATCCAAAAAATAACCTTTATAAACATATATTTAACAAAAATTAAAAATGAGAACAACAACATTATCAAAATCACAAGCAGCTTCAGCATGTCTTTTGTTAAGTCTTTCGCTCCAGGCGCAGGTAAAAAACGATGCGCGTCCGAATATCATTATCATATTAGCCGATGATATGGGATATTCCGATCTGGGTTGCTATGGAGGAGAGGTGCGGACGCCAAACTTAGACCGGCTGGCAGAAAACGGACTTCGTTTTACACGGTTTTACAACACCAGCCGAAGTTGTCCCACGCGCGCTTCCCTGCTCACAGGGCTATACCAGCATCAGGCGGGAATCGGACGAATGACTTTCGACGATAACAAACCCGGATATAGAGGCGAACTGTCGAAGAACGCGGTTACGATTGCAGAGGTATTGAAAGAAGCCGGTTATCAAACAGGCATGGTCGGGAAATGGCATGTGTCGGAAACCCAGCTTCAGCCCGACCAGCGGGAATGGCTTGCTCATCAGGTTTTCCATGAAGAATTTGCGCGGAAAGACAGCTATCCCGTACGCCGTGGATTTGATGATTTTTATGGTATTATTTATGGCGTTGCGGATTATTTTGATCCTTTCAGTTTAGTAAACGGCGAAGAACCCGTGAAAGAAGTGCCGAAAGATTATTATATTACACAGGCATTCTCCGATTCGGCGGTTTCATACGTAAACCGTTACGCCAAATCCGATAAACCATTCTTTTTATACTTAGCTTACACTGCGCCCCACTGGCCGTTGCACGCTCTTCCCGAAGATATTGCAAAATATGAAGATACTTATAAAGCAGGCTGGGAAACCCTTCGCGATGCACGCTACAGCCGAATGCTTGATATGAAGATATTTGGTAAAAATACGGATTATTTGTCTCCCCGTCAATTTGATAAACCCTGGCTTGAAAATGAAACGCAGGTTTGGGATGCACGCGCCATGGCTGTTCACGCAGCTATGGTTGATCGTTTGGATCAAGGTGTAGGACAATTGATTGAGGCTTTGAAACAAAACGGACAATTAGATAATACGCTTATCCTGTTCCTGTCCGATAATGGAGCCAGTAGCGAGGTATGCCAAAGCATGAAAGGCGGCGATAATGATCGTCCCGACATGACCAGAGACGGCAGACAGATTATTTATCCTAAAAACAAAGAAGCGCTTCCGGGTATGGAAACTACTTATGCCTCTATTGGACCCGTTTGGGCAAATGTAGCCAACACGCCTTTCCGCTTCTGGAAAGCAAAATCATACGAAGGGGGAATCTGCACGCCCATGATTGCTCATTGGCCCAAAGGAATAAATAAGAAAAACAATGGATCGATAACCGAAGAAATGGGACATGTGATGGATTTTATGGCTACCTGCATCGATTTGGGAAAAGCTAAATATCCGGCCGAATACAAAGGAAACAAGATAATTCCGTTAGAAGGGAAAAGCCTCGTTCCTGTATTTAAGTCTGGAAAAAGAAAGGGACACAAGGAGTTGTGCTTCGAACATTTCAACGAGAAAGCTTTGATTACGTCTGATTTCTGGAAAATTGTACGCCCTGCCGGAAAAAATTCCCAGTGGGAACTTTATAATTTAAAGTCAGACCGGTCTGAATTAAAGAATTTGGCTGAACAATATCCGGAAAAAGTATCGAAACTGGAAAAGAAATACAACGAGTGGACTGTGCGCTGTTTGGTAGTGCCTGCTCCAAATAAAAAAGATTCTGAGTAAAATTAATAACAATAATAATAACCTTCAATAATTAAACGTATGTTGGTATGAAAAAAAAGAAGTTAAGATTAATTATGTTCTTGTTTCTATTTTTCGCGTATTCTGTTGCAGGATTTGCCCAAAGCATAATACAGGGAGAGGTTTTGGATGAAGCTACCGGCGATCCATTGGTTGGGGTTTCCGTCGTAATACGTGGAACTCAGGTCGGTGTTGTCACTGACGTTGACGGGAAATTCAGTCTGCAAATAGAGAAAAACGAAACACTCGATTTTACATACATAGGCTATCTTAAAACCACGGTAAGCGTAAAACCGGGAAATCCGTATGTAAAAATAAAGTTAGCTGAAGATTTACAGCAATTAGACGAGGTAGTTGTAGTAGGCTATGGAGTTCAGGCAAAAAAATCTGTCGTTGCATCGGTTGCTGTCACCAAGGGAGAAGAATTGATTAAGACAGGAAACTTAAATACCGTTTCCGAAGCTTTGCAAGGGAAACTGAATGGAGTAATCACGATTAACAACAATGCGAAACCAGGCGATAATGCGGCTGATATTTATATACGTGGAAAAAGCAGCTGGGTTAATACCAATCCGTTGGTTATCGTGGACGGCATTGAGCGCGATATGAACGATGTGGATATGAATGAAATCGAAAGTATTTCGGTTTTAAAAGACGCATCTGCTACCGCTGTTTACGGAGTGAAAGGAGCCAACGGAGTCATTTTGCTTACGACAAAAAGAGGAGAAAACGTGAAACCCAAAGTCGCATTCTCCGCCAATTTCGGATTCAAGCAATTCACTTCAAAAATGGAATTTGCCGATTATGTGACATCCATGAAAATGTATAACGAAGCAGCCGCCAACGATAAGGACTGGGGAAAGCAGAGGCCGCAATCTGAAATTGACGCTTGGGAATATGCTTATGCAACAGGAAATTACGGACCCTACAATGACATATTTCCGCAAGTGGACTGGTGGAAAGAAATGATTCGCGAGGTCGGATATTCTCAAAACTACAATATCAATGTCAGCGGCGGAAACGACATTGTAAAATACTTTACATCAATCGGTTATCAAAACGACGGAGATAATTACAAGATAGAAAAACAAGCTGATTTTGACCCTCGATATTTTTACAAAAGATACAATTGGCGTTCGAATCTCGATTTCAAAATAACCAAAACAACCACATTTTCTGTAGATATTGCAGGAAAATTCGGAATCCGGAACGAACCGACGGGAGCAAATGAAACCAACGAACTTTTTACGCCTATCATCCAAACGCCAACCAATGTGTTTCCTGTGAAGTACAGCGATGGGAATTGGGGCGAAGGAAATGCGCTTGGCTACAACATTGCGGCAAACGTAAACACAAGAGGCTCAAGAACAAATAAATCTTTCCAGGGATGGTACGACGCCTACCTGGTACAAGACTTGTCTTTCATCGTGAAAGGTTTGTCTGCCAAAGCGATGGTTGGCTATAATTCCGCTTCTACGCTGGTTTCAAAAATCATAGCCGGACAAGTTTACGGCAGCAACGAGTTTGATTCTCAGTCGTCGGTCGTTCGTTATTACAGACCTTATGATTACTCCAAACCGACTGTAAATCCGGATGGTACCATCACTTATCCGGCGCTTCCGGAAAAACGGTATCCTGATAGTGAAATTGGAAATTATCCGGTTAACGTTTCTTATGATAATTTTAACAGTTACGAGCGTAATCTGACTTATGAATTTTCTCTCAATTATAAAGTCTCTTTTGGCGACCACAATGTTTCAGCGTTGGGTTTATTCAGCAGGAAAATTAACGAGCAGAATACAGGGACTAAAACGTTGTTGGACTTCCCCATTTATTATGAAGACTGGGTAACGCGGGTAACCTACAATTGGAAAGAGCGTTATCTGATGGAATTTAATGGGGCTTACGATGGTTCTAACAAATTTATTCGGGGAAGAAGATTTCAATTTTTCCCATCAATCTCTGTTGGCTGGCGGGTATCGGAAGAGCCTTTTGTGAAAAAACTGGCAGGCGACAAACTTTCCAATTTGAAACTCCGCTATTCGTATGGCAAGGCAGGAAGCGATTTTGGAGCAAAACCGTTTAATTATAATGATTCATTTAGTGCGGGAGCAAATGCAAATTACGGTTATTTGGGAAACAATCAATTCGGTCCCTTATATAGCGAATCACAAGTCGGAAATCCTTATGGAACTTGGGAAACTGCAATAAAACAAAACTTAGGTATTGAAGTGGGCTTATGGAACAGGTTGAACTTGAATGTAGATCTTTTTAACGAACACCGTATTGGAATATTGATGCCGCGGAGAACATTAGCGGCGTGGGTTGCCGTAAAGGATCTACCCTCTGTGAACTTAGGCGAAACCAAAAATCATGGTATAGACGCAGAATTGTCGTGGCATGATAAAATAGGTAAACATTTTAGCTATAATGCCGGATTGATGGTTTCTACCAGCGAAAACAGAGTAATATATAAGGACGACCCTCCGGGTTTGGCAAACTATCAGCGTGTAGAAGGAGCTCCTATCGACCTTCAGAGCAGATACCTTGCAGTTGGAAACTACGGATCGATTGACGATGTGTTCAATTATATCCAAGATGCGTCTGCTCCTGAAAAAGTTATTCCGGGAGATTTGGTGTTTATCGATTTCAATGGCGATGGCAAGATAGATGTTAACGATTGTGCCCCTGTGAAAGAATTAAGCTATCCGCTTACGACTTATTCCATTTCTTTGGGATGTAAATATAAGAATATAGGCTTGAGTATGCTGTTCTATTCTCCTCAGGGTGTATGGAAGCTGCAACAATCTAATCTTTTATGGGATTTCCCGATGTCGAACATAAAGGCGCAACCGAATACCTTAGACCGGTGGACGCCCGAAACGGCAAACGCGACCGGCGTTATGAGGCCTCCGGTACATTTGTTGGATGCGACAGCTGCTAACGGAAACGGAATCAGCCATAACAAACCCGGTACTGGCTCCGGCAACAGCGCCGTTGGCGACGTATCAACCTATTCTTATGCGGATTATTCTTATTTCCGCTTGAAAAATATGGAAATAAACTACAGCGTGCCTAAAAGAATATTGCAAAAAATCAATATAGACAACTGCCAGTTTTTTGCGAATGGGAACAATCTGTTCACCATTTCAAAAGTGGACAAACGAACGGATCCGGAAACCGGAGGAAGCGGGAAATATCCTATTGTCAGGACTTATACGGTCGGTTTGCGTTTAGGTTTTTAATGATAAATTAAATAAAACAGAACAATGAAAAAGAATAAATGGATACTATATGCTCTTGTCGCTTTTGTATTATTATTAAACAGCGGCTGCGAGAAATTTCTGGATAAATCTCCCGACATGGGAGCTGATGAAACTGCTATTTACAAAGATTATAATTCCATTACCGGTTATATAGACTACGCATTTTGGAATTACTTAGTGAATTATCATGCAACCAACGATCATGGAAATGGACATTCCTTTGATAGCAGTATTTCTGATGAGCTTACCTCCATGTTGAACAATCAGGAATCTGTCAGGTTCTATTCAGGTAATTGGCTGACAAAAGAAAAAGACAACTCCTTTGAAACAGGCAGTATTCCGGCAGCAAACAGTTCTACGGAAGGGCCTCCGATTTGCAGAAGCTACAGGGCTATCAGATTGGCAAACCGTGTGATCAATAATGCCGATAGAATACAAAACTGTACGCCTGAACAGTTAAACTGTGTATTAGGGCAGGCATATTTTTATCGCGCCTGGTTTTATTTTCAGCTACTCATTCGCTACGGCGGCATGCCTATTTTAGATCAGGTTTATGTTGGGCAGGGCGAAGAAGATGTTCCACGTAAAACCTATCATGAATCGCATGATTGGATGATGACGGATATTGAAAAAGCAATTGAAATGCTTCCCGAGTATTGGGACGATGCTAACACCGGTCGCCCAAACAAAGTAGCTGCAATGGCTTTTAAATCCATGGCTATGCTCTACGATGCAAGCCCCTTGATGCAAAACGACTTGACTAAGACCGAAGTAAAAGGATACGACAAAGAAAGGGCGGCAAAAGCGGCGGTAGCGGCAGATGAAGTACTGAAATACCTTGCCGAATTTCCCAGAAACGGAGGAACGCCGCCTTATTATTATCGCATGGTCGATTCTTCCGAGTATAAGAACATTTTTTACTTCAAACGGGGAGGGGGAGCGCCTTACGTCCATCCGGAACATTTGTGGTATAACCGTAAAGTAGTTAGTGGCATGGCTTTAGTTATACGGTATTTTTGGCTGTTCTTTTCTACGGAAACTTTGACCGGTCCCGATGCCGCCAGCGGACACATGCCTACGCAAAACATGGTCGATATGTATGAAAAGAAAGGACCCGACGGAAACTATTATCCAATAACCGATCCCAGAGCCGGATATGATCCTCAGGATCCTTATGCCGACAGGGATCCCCGCTTCAAAAACAACATCATCACTCCGGGTGAAGATTGGGGAGTGAAAAATGGGAAGACATTCTATTGGACTACTTATGTAACAGGCGACATCAATTCGGAATACTATAAACTGAAAACCAATGCCAACAGTAATCAGCGCAATTCATCGGGTTATATATGCAGAAAATATTTGTGGCCCGAATGTAATGAATTTACCAATGGATATAATAATTATAGTACCCTTACATGCTATATAAGGTATGCTCAGGTTTACTTGGACTATGCGGAAGCTTCATTTGAAGCAACAGGAAGCGCTACGGCAAAAGTGTCGGGGTGCAGCATGAGCGCCGAAGAAGCATTGAATGTAGTACGAAACAGGGTGCACATGACCAACGTAGCGTCCGATATTGTAAATGATCCGGTTCGATTCAGGGAAACGCTCCGGCGGGAACGCACCGTAGAGCTTATGTTTGAAAATCACCGATGGTTCGATATGCGCCGCTGGATGATCATGCACGAACTCTGTGCAAAGCCGAATCCGATAAAAGGTATGGCGGCAACGCCCATTACGCCGATTGTAGGATCTGCCGACATCACCACAGATCCCGGAAATGCCAACTTGAAGTTTAATTATGAAGTGATAGATCTGCCGGCTGAAATCAGAGGATATACGATGAAAAACTACTGGTATCCGTTCACAATCATGGAAATAGCCTCGCAGAAGAATTTAGTGCAAAATCCATATTGGTAATTTTAAAACACAAGAAGTATGAAAAAATATAGATTAAACAGATTAAGGGTATTGCTCTCTATGGCAGGGATATTCTTTTTTGTAACGACGTTTGCGCAGCAAATTGTTGTTAATGAAGATGATAATACTGTTTTGCAGCGCGGCGATGGAGGCGAAACAACGCAAACGGAAATGACCGGCGCCGCGAGCCGGATAGATGGACAGGACTTAAAAACCGACCCCGATATTATATTAGGTAACACGCTACAGGGGAGAGCCGCAGGTCTTACCGTCAGACAAACCGTCAATGGTCTTGGCAATAATACGCCGGACTTTTTCATCCGTGGTCAGCACCGGAATGGCGGGTCTGACCAGGCTATTGTACTGGTCGATGGTATTGAACGCGATTTCAACGACCTTATTCCCGAAGAAATAGAAAGCATTGAGATTATGAAAGACGCTACGGCTAAGGCGCTTTTCGGTTCGGCTGCGGCGAATGGCGTTATTCTCGTAAAAACGAAACGAGGGAAAATAGGTGAAAGAGTAATCAGGCTTACCGGAGAATTGGGCGTTATGCAGGCAACCCGTACTCCAAAGTTTCTGAATGCTTACGATTATGCGACCCTTTATAACGAAGCCCGGAATAACGACGGACTTCCTGATTTCTATCTGCCCTATCAGTTGGAAGGATATAAAAATTCAAAGGGAGTAAACGATACTTTTTATCCGGATGTTGACTATTACGATTATTTCATGAAAGACCAGAGTTTATACAAAAAATTCTCTGCGGAAGCATACGGCGGAAGTCAAAACTTAAAATACTCTATGGTAGCGGGATATTTAGGCGGAGGCGGTTTTGAAAAAGTAGGCAAAAGTACGAGCTTAGACAGGCTGAATGTACGGGCTAATTTGGATATTACCGCTACCGATTATTTGAAGGTTGTCGCCGACGCTGCAGGACGGATAGAGAACAGGTCATGGGCAGCAATCAATAATGCCGCTTTTTTCACGGCATTGTCAACCAATTATCCGAATGAATATCCTTTGACCATTCCGGCGGAAACAATGGGAATGACGCCCGATTCAACCGGTGTTCCTTATTTTGGAACAAGCGTCCGTAAAGGTAACAACTTATTGTCGGATATGGTGTACAGAGGACATGTTGAGGAAAGATATATGTCCAGCCAAACCAACTTGGGACTGAATTTTGATTTCAATCAATATGTCAAAGGATTGACTGCCGAGGGTTACCTCACGTTCGATAATTATACTTATCTGAAAGACGAATTAACGAGAGATTATCGGGAGTTTGCGACAAAAACATATTTAGATAAAACGGGAGCAATACAAAGTCAGTTCACCCCAATGCAGAAGTTGAATCCGAGTGATTCAATAGTAGTTACAGATAATCAGACCCGCAGGACAAGTGGATGGAGAGCCAATGTCGCTTATAAAAATGACTTCGGGTTAAATCATCTTTCAGCCGTAATGAGCTATCGCTACTACAAACAGGAAATGAAAGGAGCTTCGTATGATGTAATAGAAAACAACTACAACCTGCGTTTGAATTATGATTACGGCAAACGGTATCTGGTAGAGTTGAATTTGGCCTATATGGGATCAAACAAGTTTGCTCCCGGAAACAAATACTTTTTATCTCCTGCCGGCGGAATAGGCTGGGTGATTTCGAATGAAAAATTTATGGCGGGTATGAAACAAGTCAATTATTTAAAACTGAAAGCCAGCTACGGCGTATTGGGATATTCTGACGCTACGGACTACAGTTTATTTAACACCACTTGGGCAGCCGGAGGAAACATGTCAACCGGCGTTAATGGCAGCACCACGAGTACCAAAATAACCAATATGGTAAGAATTGGAAATCCTGATTTGAAATGGGAAAGATCCGCCGAATTGAATGCCGGATTCGAAGCCATGTTTTTGAAAAACCGCTTGAGCGCCGAGTTTAATTATTTCCACGAAATACGTTCCAATATTATAGGCGTTAATGCTGCAAAATACGCCGGTGTATTAGGCGCTTATGTCATGAGTGAAAATATGGGCAAGGTAGCCAATCAAGGTGTTGACGGATGTATTTCATGGACAGACAAAGCCGGAGAACTTTTGTACAGCGTGGGCGCTAATTTTGTTTATTCTAAAAGTAAATTGTTGGAATGGAACGAAGTCATGTATCCGGATGAGGGCATAAGGAATATTGGAAAACCTGTGGATGCTACTTTGGGTTTGGTATCACAGGGATTATTCGGAAGAGATGTGAAAATGAGCGAGCATGAACCTCAGTTGTTCGGAACATATCGCGACGGAGATATTGCGTATAAAGATGTGAATGGCGATGGCGTGATTGATGCCAGAGACCAGGTGCAGATAGGAAATTCATTTCCCCGCACTACCTTTGGTTTGGATATAGACCTGAAATACAAAAATTGGGGACTATACCTGCTCGGAACATCGGAGTTGGGAATAAAGAAACTGCTTACTAACGCCTACTTCTGGAACAAAGGAGATTTAAAATACTCCGTATTGGCAATGGATAGCTATCATCCTGATCGAAATCCGAACGGAATATATCCTATTCTGACAACAACAGATGGGGCAAACAGTTTTCGTAATTCTGATTTTTGGATTGAAGATGCATCCTATTTCCGGTTGAAAAATGTGGAATTGAGCTATACTTTCCCTGGAAAAAAACAGCCGCTTTCGGGAAAAGGCATCAAAGTCTTTGTCAGAGGAACAAACCTGTTTGTCATTTCAAAGATAAAAGATCTGGATCCGGAAGTCCTGAATGCGGGAGTAACTAATAATCCTCTTATAGCTTACTATGCGGGAGGACTTTCGTTTACGTTTTAATAATTAATTAAAAGTGCCAATATGAAAAAGTACATATTATATATCATTACAGGTCTTCTGTTAGTTTCATGTGAAGATGTATTAGATACTAAAAAGCAAAACGAATGGACAGATGTAAATGTATGGAGGGATCCGAGATCGGCGGAAGGTGTTTTGATGAAAGCCTACAGTCCGATCCAAAACCGCCCCGACAGTTATGAAAATAACTTTACGGATTGCGCCACAGACAATGCTGTGACCAACAGTTATGGAGTAGGCGTGTACCGGATGGGACAGGGAAATGTCTCCGTATATGACAATCCGCTTGATATTTGGAGTACGGCTTATGAGCAATTCCAGAATATCCATCAATTTTTGGATCATGGATTAAATGACAGCATTCAATACGTCTATAACAATCCGGATAAAACTGCAGAATACAAAGTAAAACTAAAAGGCGAAGCGCATTTTTTGAGAGCTTACTGGGGGTTTCAACTGCTAAAAATATATGGAGGTAAAACAGATTCTGGAAAAGCTTTAGGCTATCCGATTGTTCTTCACTTTATAACAACCGACGAAGCGGCCAATCCTCAAAACTTTGTTAGAAACACCTATCAGGAATGTGTCGATCAGATTGTATCTGATTGCGACTCGGCTATCGCCAAATTGCCGGCAATCTATGGTCCCTTTGCAACGAATCCTTCCGATGTGATCACCGGCGACCAATTCACAGGTCGAGCTACCAGCGCGGCTGCCGCCATCTTAAAAGTAAATGCCCTGTTATATGGCGCAAGCCTTGCTTATCAGCCGGATGAAATTGTTAAAATTAACGACAAGGGCAATAACGACAAGGGCAATTATACGATAGTGGATGAAGCCGCTTACGAGAAAAAATGGGAAAGAGTAGCCTTGTTTGCCGATTCGGTGCTTCAGAGCACAGGAGGAAAATTTGGTGATTATAGTAGCGGTTTTTATGCTCTTACAGCAAATGATTTGTCTGATTTTTCCGGAGGAACAAGTATGATTGTACCGGCTGAATTTGTCTGGCGGCGATTTTTCAACAACTCAAACATGGAAAAACAGCATTATCCGCCGTTCTATCTTGGAAATGCCAATACGACTCCTTCCCAGAATTTAGTCGATGCTTTTCCAATGACAAACGGCTATCCTGTTTCAGATATTGTCAATTCGGGTTATGATCCGCAGGATCCTTACAAAAACAGGGACAAACGTTTTGCAATGAATATTTGTTACCATGGCATGAAATTTACGAGCGATAAAAGTAGGCCGGCAAATCAATCTACTGCAGCAGATACTTTGGATATCGTATATGGTGGAAAAGATTCACGCAGTTTCGACCCGAAAGCAACACGCACGGGTTATTACCTCGGTAAATTTATTGCCAGAACCGCCGATCTGCTGGTTCCAACTATAAATGTATCCACTCCTACCCACAACAACCCTTTACTCCGCAAGGCGGAAGTTTTCCTTGCTTTTGCCGAAGCATCAAACGAAGCTTGGGGACCTATGGCTAAAGGTCCCAACTGCAAGTATTCTTCTTATGATGTCATCAAAGACGTGAGAAGTAAGTCGGGAGGGATTAGCAATACTGCTTATTTAGATCAAATGGCAACAGATAAAGATAATTTCAGAACGCTGATACAAAACGAATGCCGGTTGGAATTTGCTTTTGAAAACCATCGCTATTTCGATATGCGAAGATGGTTGCTGCCGTTGAATGAATCGGTAAGAGGAGTGGAAATTACCCGTAATCCGGATTCTTCTTTACAATACAATGTAATTGAAGTAGAAAAAAGAAATATGAATGAAATCCGGTATTATTACCTGCCGCTCCCATACAATGAAGTGTTGAAAAATCCAAATATGGAAAATAATTTAGGTTGGAATTAATAAAAAGAAGATTATGAAAGCATTAAAAATATTATTTGTACTGTTTTTTGTGATATGTATGACATCTTGTTATGATAATTACATTTCGGATTATGAGTATTCTGCTACCGGTTTTGCAATTAGAAACCCCTTGAGAACCACAATTGCCGACCGTGATATGGAAATATATGTGGGAGTTGCTATTAGTGGAAAACGGGCAGTGAACATGAAAGACTGGGCAGCTTTCGAAATTATTCCCGATTCGGTTCCACCAGGTTATTACCTGTTGCCGACGAATTATTATACGCTCAGTGATCCGAACACAATGCGGGTAAGAAAAAGCAATTTGCCCGTGGCGGATGTCGGTATAAAATTTACGGAAGATTTTTACAATGATACGAAAGCCATTGGTAAGTATTATGTTCTCCCTTTCAAAATCACAGAATCTTCGTTAGACAGCATAAGACCGGATGCAGATGTTTCGATAGTTGCCATCAAATTCATCAGCACTTTCCATGGTACCTATTACATAAAAGGAACAATGGAGGAATACGACTTAGCGACGGATACAGTGAAGGGAATCACGGTCTATAATAATGAAAAAGATAAGATCACGCGCGATCTTACGACTGTCAGTAGGAATGTGCTTACAAGACCGGTAGCAAATTCTGCCGCAACAAGCGCCGATAAATTACAATTGACTTTTGAAATGAATGACAGCAAAGATAGAAACTACAATGTTTTGCTTCAAGCTGCATCCACTACGTTTAGTCTGATAAACGGCAGCGCTACCTATTATGGCGATAGAGATCAGCCCGAAATAGAACTTAGCTATTCATACTCAAAAAACGGAAGATATTACAGGGTTAAAGAGACGATGGAATTGCGTCAGGATCCGTTATATGATCTCCGAGTAGAAACGTGGTAATTATTTTTGCTATGAGAAATTTATTGCTTGCATTCCTTACGGTCGTAATCGTAAGCGGGATTTGTACAAGTTGTACAAAAGAAGAATATCGCGTAACAAGTTCTTTGCGCGCACCGGCGTATCCACTGATTACAATTGATCCTTATACAAGCGCATGGTCTTTTGCCGATAAGCTGTATGATCA
>Ga0123357_10000411_pt1 | contig 40792 bp, 39 predicted proteins | sample TergutEmb28metaG_FD_89873 | JGI IMG/M metagenome (GOLD analysis project Ga0123357, IMG submission 89873) | Embiratermes neotenicus P4 segment gut microbial communities from Petit-Saut dam, French Guiana - Emb289 P4 | ecosystem: Host-associated > Arthropoda: Insects > Digestive system > Gut ...
ACACTACCGGATTATGCAATTGTGCCGGGACTTCGGTAATGAGTACGACGCGGGGCGCGCGCGTAAGGTGCGGTCTCCGCTGGGGGAGTTGGTGACGGCTGCGGCAGTGCGTAAGACGGCGTTACCGTCTGCTGTTCTGCCTGATGCGTCGCGGGCGTGGCAGTCGAAGGTGCATTCGCTCGTGTACATGGCTTTGTATAGCGAGGCTGTTAATGACCCGGTCTGGGATGTTCTGACGCTGCGCGGCGTGGGTATGCTTCGTGACCTGGTCTTTTTTGAGTCGAATTGGGACGAGGCGCGGCGCCTCGTCCATGATTACGGAATCGAACGGGCTGGGGCCTTTCTGGTTCTGGGTCAACCGATGCGGCCAGGGTCGGCGGATATGTGGCAAATGCTCAGGCTCGGCGGATGGGTTCAGGCGGTGCTCGGGGCAGAGACCCCCGGCTATGTAATCACGGGGGTTAGGTCGCTGTGACTAGGGGTGATGCGAAACACGCGGAAAAGGCGCGGCGCGGTGCGCTGCGGGAACTTCGGGTCGAAAAAGGCCGGGTTCTGCGACGCCTGGCGGAGCTTGAACGGTTGGGCCTTTGGCGGTGCGACGAGTGGGAAGACGGGCGGCTGGTCGTCGATGCTATCAACGCGGAATGCGCCCGGCTTGGGGGCGTCGCATGATGCAAGTTAGCGCGTTCGACTGGTATCAGGGCACGGTTTCGGCGGCGTATGACCAGGTGCTGGACGCTTTGCCGGGGCCGTTCGAACGTGGGCCGGGCCTGCATGGGTACACCGACACCTACAAGGGGCAGACGTCGGCGGGGTCATCGTTCACGGTCTGGGCTGGTGGGAAGTGTGTGCGGCCGTCGGTGCAGGGGCGCGGGGCAGATGCTCCGGGGGTTGCGGAACTGCTGCGGGGGCTTCCCTGGGGTCATGTGGTGACGCGGGCAGATTCGGCGGTTGACCTTAAGGGGCCGGGCCTGTTTGATGACTTGGTGGGGCTTCTTCGGGAGTTCGCGAGGTTCGAAGGGCTGCGTACGTCGGTGGCCGGTGATTGGCTGTCTGAAGGTCATGACGCCGGGCGGACGTTGTATCTGGGGAGTCGTAAATCGGCTGTTTTCCTTCGATGCTACGAGAAGGGCAAGCAGCTTGGGGAAGACCGCGACTGGGTGCGTGTTGAGTTGCAGGTTAGGCCGAAGGGTACGCAACGGCGGTTCATGGCTGGGGCGTCGCCAGATGATGCGTGGGGGTGTGGTGGCTGGTCGTCCAGGCTTGCGCCGCAATTCCTGGGCGGGATGATGCCGGAGGTCTGCCCGGCGGGTTGGCGTGCTTCACATGACGAGTTGGGGGAGCGGTTCGACAAGATGGCAGACCGGAATTGGCGGCTCCTTGTGGATGTTTGGGAACGCTACGGCGGGGAGTGGGTCTGCCAGCATCTAGGGGCGCTTGCTGAACGGCACGCGGGAGGGAACTAGGACGACCCTTCACGCGGGGCGCGTGGGGCCCCCGCCTCGGCGGGGTGCAACGCGACCCGGGGACGGTTGCCCCTGTGCCGTCCCCGGGATTCGCCTTGTGCCTATTCCTGCGCCTTGTTGGCGTATGCGGTCCAGAGGTCGTCTAGTATCCATCTGCGCAATGCGTCCGCGGTTACTTCGGCGCGCTCCGTGTAGGCGTATTCCCAGTTACGGCGGGTCGTGGCATATGTCCAGGCGCGGTAGAGTTCCTCGGCGGTAACGGTGTCGGTTATGGATTGCCAGCGGGTCGCGGCGGCGTCGTCGGTTGTGCAGTAGGTTAGCGCGCACGCGTTGATTATTGTTGCTGGTGTGGGTTGCATTTCTTTTCCCTTTCGTCCTCGGAACCCTTCCGGGGTAAAGCCGTCCCATGGGGCCGCTAGGTTCTGTCACCCCGTAGGGCTTGTACTCGTCAGAGTTGACAGGTTCTAGCGGCCCCATAAAATGGGACGGCCCCGGAAGGGTGGAGTCCTTCGCGGCACGGGGGTTTGGGGCACTCCCCAACATCGCCGGAGGGCTTTATCAGGCGTGGCGGCGTGTCGTGCCACGGTTGGGCTAAATGTGCTGCATGATTGGCGCATGAAAGCTCCAACTGCTCGTGTAAGTCTTACGGTCGCGGCTGAGACAGTCGCCTGGATTGATAAGGCCGCCGACCTGCTCGGAATGTCCCGCTCGCACCTGATGGCCGATATGCTCGACGCTGCCGCGCCGATGGTTCAACAGGTCGTGATTAGGTCGGATGCTTGGCCGGCTAACAAATGGGATTTGTACCGCGACTTGACGGACTGGCGCGATGGTGCGGACGTTTCAATTGAGCGCGTGCGGGAATTCTTCGAGCATATGGACGGGGCTGGGTCAGTTGTCCGATAATCGACATTATGTCAGATAACGAAATGGCGATGCGATTTTGCACATACACGTTTTGTCCAGTCTCCTCTTAGACGGCAATACCCCGCCTGGTGGCCTACCCTTCCGACCGTCGCCGCCACCACGGCGATCCTTGCGCAGCACGAAGACGTGATGGTCGCCGTCCACCCAGAGACCGCTCGATTCTCCATCCTCCTGACCGGCACCGCCTTATTGCGCCGGGGTATGCAAACCGGTCCTGGAAGGTTCGCCATTGCAGCATGAAGTGGTGGCATCAGAGGTCGCCAGCATCATCCCCAATGAAGTCCGATGAGCGAGGGCTGGACCCTAGGTCAGCGATTGTCTGGAGCTTTGCTGACGGAGACCGGCAACAAGGCCACTCCTTCAGCTTCGGCCGCCCTCCGAAGGTCGTTGTCCAGAGTGGCCAGGTTTGCGTTGAGTGCCAGGGCGTTATCAAGATACAGCGCATCGTAGGCGGTCAAACGGTGTTGTGCGCCCAACTCGACCAAGCGTGCCGCATCGGACGTGTACGGTGAAGCCTGGACGTTCATGCGGCGCAGCAGCGCGACGGCGGCGTCGACCTGGTCGCGAGTGATCCGCTGTCGGGCCAGGGCTTGCAGGAGCACGTTCGTCACCTCGACCTGCCACAGCGGTGGGACGAACGCTCCCACGTTGGCAACGTCACGCGCGATCTGGTCGGTCTCTGGCGTCGCTTCATCCTGGAAGAGCCACGTGCAGGCCACCGAGGCGTCAAGGACGATCGCCATCAGCGCCGCCCCTCTTGGATCAAGTCTCGGCTACGCAGTCCGTCAAGGTGCATGTCGCGACGCGCTATGAATAGCTCATCCACAGCGGCACCAGCGTCAGATCGGCTTGCGGCGGTGGAAAACGGCACAATTTGTGCCACGGGTTGCCCATGTTTGGCGACGGTGATCGTCTCGCCGCGTGCCGCGCGCGCCAACAGTTCGGAGAAGTGAGTCTTGGCCTCAAATGCGCCCACCAATTCAGTGCTCATGAAATCAGTCTAGTTGGCAACTGGTTGAATTATCAAGACCGAAAACCGAAGGAAAGATCATCGTGAGGCAACGCCACCTGACTCGGGCCATGCATATGAGGTTTTTGTGGTTCACTGCCATAATCACTGGCGACCTACACCGCGGAAATTGGCTGGAGCTTTTGCTCATGCAACGGTCTTGTCCTCCACTGGTATTCTCGCGAGATGGGCGTCGCGGCTTTCGGAATGATCATTGTTGGGGTCGTTGTGATCGGCCTGGTCGTTATGTTCTGTCTCGGTTATGTGGCTGGCCGTCGTGACCGCGCGCACACACATCACTGGGCACCGCCTGGTGAACACCAAGAGCCAGTGGCGGTTGCGTTCGCTGATTGCTCCGACACCGAGTGGATGCGTCAACCCGGTCAACGCTCAGCAAGTTCGTCGATGGCGCTATGGTCGGCTTCAGCGCCATTCGGGCTGCCCCGCACGGCTTTTCCGACTGACGCCTGCGGTGTGCTATCGGCACTTGCGTTGTGACCACAAGGTCATGTCGTGCCCGTTTGTTGAAGTGAAACCACAATTGACAGCGTGAAATAGGTTCAGATGACGGCAGTGTAGGCACCTAATCTGAGGCGCCCCCAGAAAGGTCGCAGTACATCGCATGCGCCTGAGTGGCGGTCGCCCCATCGTGGGTCAGCGAACGCACTGCTTGGACCATCGCCACCGGTGATTGTCTTTGGAAAATGTTTCGGCCCATGTCCACGCCTGCTGCTCCCTCCGACAACGCGTGGTGCGCCATCGTTAGCGCGTCCAAGGCAGATAATTTCTTCCCGCCCGCCATTACCACCGGAACTGGGCAAGCTGCAGTCACATTCTCGAAATCGGTCTCGCAATAATATGTTTTGACCACCTGCGCGCCCAACTCAGCGATGATTCTTGTCGCTAGGCCAAGATAGCGTGCGTCCCGCACCAAATCCTTTCCCACTGCGGTCACGCCTAGGACAGGTATGCCGTAGCGCAGCCCAGCATCGATTTGCTGCGTCAAATTGCACACGGACTGAGTTTCGAACTCCCCGCCGATGAACACCTGAATGGCTACGGCAGCCGCGTCGATACGCACGGCGTCCTCCATGTCCATGGCAATTCGCTCATTAGATAACTCCTTAAGAATTGACGGCCCGCCTGAGGCGCGCAGAACCATGGCCGCATTGTTTGACGCTGGCACGACGGAGCGGATAATCCCCCGCGTGGCCATTAACGCGTCAACATACGGCGCCAGTGGCACTATGTTCAGATCGACCCGCTCTAGGCCGCTGGTCGGGCCTTGAAAATACCCATGATCAAACGCCAGCATCGCGGTATGGCCGTCCTCCTTGAAAATCCGCGACAGCCGATGCTGCATGCCAAAGTCGAGTTGTCCAGCACCTTTCACTGGTGATCCTGCTGTCACCTGATGGTTCCCAAGACCGAAATCCTTCGAGTCGATATTCCCTTCCAAATCTGCCATTTTCCAATCCTCTCTCTAGTCGATTTGGCTAGCTGACGTCGACGAGGCAATAGCTACCTGCTTTTTTGCCTGTTCGATTTGCCCACTCGGTACTGGATCGCCCGGCACCCATGGAACCTGTGTGCTGTCATGTGGGTCATATGGTGCCTTGACGAACACTGCGCAGAACACCTGGTCCGAGTCATTCCTGAAGTAGTGCATTTCACCTGGGTCGCAGCGCACGATATCGCCGATATTCAGCTGGATAGTCTGCTCACAGTCAATCCACAAAGTGCATGTGCCCTCAATTACCACAAAGTTCTCCTCAATCGTCGTGTGGTAATGGTTCGAGGCTTCGTCCCCCGGACGCAATCGCACCACACCTAAGTCGGTGCGTGGGCCACGCAACAGATAACCGGGTCCGAATTCTCCGAAGCGGAACGCGGCCTCATCAGTGTTGGTTAGTTCCATCTTTTTCCTTCCCTTTTGCTAACTGCCTGGCGCACGCCACAGCGATACGGTGATACCTTCGTCCATCAACTCAAGTTGTGGGGCGTAAGCAGCGACCCAACGCCGCTTGACGTCCTGATACGCCTCGTGCGAGTCCATTCGAGGTGCCACTTCTCGTTCCCAGGCGATCCAAGCATTCGCTGCGGTGGATGGCGTCTCAAACACACCGACCCCCGCCGCAGCACAAGCAGCCGCTCCCTGCGCTGCCGCCTCGGTCACGCGTGGAACGCGCACCGGCCTGCCCAGCACGTCCGCGACCAACTGTGTCCACATCTCACTCTTTGCCGAACCGCCAGCGAAGACGATCTCTGGCGCTCTAGTGCCACTGAAGTCTTCGACAAGTTCCAGATTCATGGTGGCCACGATTGCAGCGTTTTCCAATAGAGACCTGAACATCGCAATCCTCTGACGCGGGCCACCGTCCAGATTGAGATTCAAGAAGGACGGTGCCGCATGCCTCCAACGGCGGTAGTTCATCACGTCAGAGAAAATCGGTATCACCCCGTCAGCGCCAATCGGGATTGCTGCCGCCGCTGCTGTGAGTAAGTCGAGTGGATCCCGCCCGGTGGCTCTGGCTTGTTCTACTTCTTGGTATGCAAAAACATCTCGAAACCAACGGATAGCCGTGCCCATGTGAAATGCAATCGCCTCGGCTTGCCACAGATCAGGTGATCCAGCGGCATTTACCCGCACCCGCATTTGCGGGTCGACCTTTGGGGCAGGCAGGTTTACAAGCTGCTGCCAGAAAGTACCTCCCACGATGACGGCTTGCCCAGGCTTAGTGAGACCCATGCTTAAGGCGGCCAATTGAGCGTCGCCACCACCAAGCACAACGAGGGTGTTCGTGGCAAGACCAGTTTGGGTCGCGACAGCCGATGTGACGGTGCCAATTGGAGTCCCGGGTTCGAGAGTCTGTGGTAAAACATCATCGCGCAGACCGCACAGTCGCAGGAGTTCGGGATCGCCTTGGCGGGTGGCGAGCGACAGGAATCCGGAAGTAGAGCCGTTCGTCGGCTCCATTACTCGCATACCGCAGAGCCGGAACAACACCCACTCGCTAAGCATTAGCACCGTTTCGACCCGGTCATAGGTCTCTGGGCGATGGTTTTTCAGCCAGAGCAGCCGGGGTCCGGCGGCGAGTGCAAACGTCTGACCTGTGATTCCATAAATCTTCTCTTCCAGACCCGGCTTGGCAGCCAGTTCACGGACTTCCTGTTCCGCACGAGCATCAACATTGGCACAGGCCCAAATCTCCTGGCCTGCTCCATCTAGCAACACAATTCCCTCGCGCATAGAGGAACAACTGACCGCCAACACAGCCTCGCCACGTATGTTGGCTTTGTCCATGACTTCAGTAATGATTTCAACAATCAGTGCCCAGTTCCGCTCAACAGCAAAACTCATCGAACCCGGCACCCCGGGTTCGGGGTCGTGCTCCCAACTTCGTTGGGCAATTGACACCAAGGCACCATTCAGATCGAACAACGCGGCCCGTACCGAACCTGTGCCAGCATCGATCACGAGCAGATATTTCATCACAACCTTCCTTCCATCAAGCCTGCACGCCTTGTGCCGCCAACAGCGCACGCGCTACCTCTTCCGTGGTCACCAACACATCGAGATAACCACCCCGCAGAGCGCCAAGAATGGCATCGACCTTTGACATTCCGCCTGCTATCCCAATGACGTTAGGAATTGAGCGCAAGTCTTCAATGTCTACACCTATACGCCGACTGTGCACGGGCAAGTCCAGCACTTCGCCGTTCGCGTCGTAGAACATCGCCAAAATATCTCCCACTGCTCCATGCGCACGAAATTCCGCCAGCTCGTCATCGTTGACATAGCCTTCCTGGACAATGGTCGCCTGGGCTCCCACGCCACCAATGCCAATCACTGCGTGGTCTGCGGCACTAGATGTTTTCAGCGCTCGCGCGACAGCTGCTTCTTTTCTCAAAGATCGCGCCAATTCCTCCGACGACACCACAATTGGCGCAGGTATCACAGCATCGCCGTACTGCCTAGCTCGTCCCCCAGCCTGCCGCAGCACTGGAAGATAGGCATTTACCCCTCCCGTCAATGTCACAGTGTTGATTCGCTGTGACACCTCAGACGACAAACATTCCATGGTTGCCCTGACAGTCTCGCCCCAGCCCAAGGCAAGCGTCTCGCCAGGCTGAAGTACATTCTGCAGGTATTGCGCTCCCCCACGGGCCAAGCGGGCAGACACGGCCGCCGGCTGACTGGAGTCGGCATCCAAGGAGGGTGGAACTAACGCCTCTCGCAACCCGAAAGCCTCGCGCAATTCCCGGCCCACATGGAACGCGTCGAATTCGTCCGAGCCAACAGTGAATGTGACGACCCCCTCTCGACGACTCTTCTCAAGCAAACGTGTAACCGTAACTCGAGAGACGCCCAGCTTGACCGCGACCTCGTCTTGGGTCAACTCGTCGACGTAGTAATACCACGTTGCACGCAGTAGCTGCTCGCGTTTCTCCCAGCCTTCGCCACCCATAGCCATCTTTTTCCCTCAGACTCTTTTTTTGTTCGTTGCTGGGACGGAGGCGAGCGCCACCGCCCCAGCAACGAAATTTCAACCTAACACTAGCCTTCGGCTAGAAGTTGTACTGATCCATGTTCGTCGTGGTGAACACCGTGCGTTCGGGCAGCAGCACTACGCCGTGATCCGGACTATCATCCGAAGTTGGAGTGAGTAGAACCGAATTATTCTGAACCTGAACCGTACCAATATCTGGCACATCGACGCTGTCACCAACCTTCAACGTATTGCCAGAAGCAAGGTAGTTGGCCAGGTAGACAGCGATTCCTGCCTGCACCTGAACGTCCCATAAGCCCCACTCCTGGACAATGTTATTTGTGGCGAATTGCTTAATCGAGTTCGGAGTCGAGAAACCCGTGACTGTGACATCAGTCTTGGTCTTCCCAGCGTTCTGTAGCGCCTGAAGCTGGCCAGGTAGAGCCGTGGAGTCCGGGCACATGATCAAATCGATGTCGGGATAAGCTTTCAGAATCGACTCACCAGTGCTGAGGGCCGTCTGGGCATCCTGATTGCTGTAGAAGTTTGACGGCTGCACATTAACCCAGTTTGGATAATCCTTGGCGATGACCTCATTCGCTGCCTTCACCCAGGAGTTCTGATCCGTTACAGTTGCTGACGAGTAATGCCACGCAAACTTAATCGGCTGTGTTGCCGGATCAAGGCCACGCTGCTTGAGAGCGTCAACGCTCATGTCCACCAACATCTGACCGAGTTGGCTTGGGGTGCCCTGCGACACCATAACCGTCCGGGCATCTGGCGAAACATCCGAATCCCAAGTCACAACAGCAACTCCGGCAGCCATAGCCTGCTTCAATGCGTTATCCAAAGCGGTAGGGTCGGTTGACGAGATCACAATGCCCGCCGCGCCGGTCTGCACGGCGCTATTGATAATTGATACCTGGTTAGCCGGCGATGCTGTCGGACTGCCGTTGTAGACGACTTTGAATCCGGCTTTTGCGCCCATCGCCTGGGCGCCGACATTGCCGGAATCAAAGAACGAGTTTCCCGAAACTTTCGGGACAAAAACGATTGTTTTTTGCTGGCCGCCACCGGCGCCACCAGCCGAACTTCCGCCGCCTGTGGGGGACGAACCGCCACTTGCACAAGCGCTCAAACTCACCGACAGCGCTAGCACTGCGCCAGCCACCACCAGTTGCTTCAACTTCATCTCACTTCTCCTTTTTCTGGAATATTGGTTGTTTGCTGAAAATATCGATACGGTAATCTGCTATGCCTCCACAAGATCCAGCTTTGCCCCCTTTCGCGCCAGCCTCTTTCGCAAGTCTTTGAATATGCCCTTGCTAACCACGAAATTGACCATCAACGCCAGGATCAGCAGAACGCCGACAGGGATGTTCTGATACTGAGTAGGGGTTCCCATGAGCGACAAACCGAACTTAAGTAGGCCGATAACAAGCGACGCCAGAGCCGTTCCGATAACACTGCCTTTCCCGCCATAGATGGATGTACCACCCAAAACGACTGCGGTAATAATCGGCAAAGTCAGGTCAGAGCCGAAGTCTGGTTTCGCCGTCCCGAGGTAAGACGTCATCACGATGCCAGCGACCCCGGCCGAAAGGCCACTCAGCACGTAAGCGATCATGATGATATTTGCGGATTTGATGCCGGAGTATTCGGCGGTCCGCCGGTTGACACCAATGAGGAAGACCTTGCGACCGTATTTCGATCTGTGCAGAAGGAGCCAGGCAACGGCAACCAGCACCGCGAACAGGATCACCTGGTTTGGTATGACGCCCACACTTCCGTTTCCGATCGATTGGAAAACCTGCGGAAAATTAGTTATGCCTTGATATGCCGATACGCCAGCTAGGGACGGAACCACCAAAGCGACGCCCGAGAATAGGAACGAACCACCTAACGTGATGACCATCGGTTGCACATCGGTACGCGAGATCAGCCAGCCGCTGATCAGGCCACATGCACCGGCTACTATCAACCCAAGTAAAGCGGCGACAAAAATATCCAGACCTAACTTTTGCCAGAACACACCCATACACACGGAAGTTAGCCCGATGACCGAACCAGCCTGGATATCGATGCCGCCTGTGACGATGACAAGAGTAACAAACAGCGAAACCAAGCAGACAGGCATGAAGTCATTCATGCTCATCAGGATGACGTGTATGTTCAAGAACCGCGGATTTATGGAACCGAAGATGACAAACTCTGCCACCAGCAGCAGAAGCAGGAAGTAGACCCATCGCCAAGTGAATTTCATCGTCTCACCCCTCGCCAATAGCTTCGACGCGGACCAAAAGTCTTGCTCGTCTCAGTCTTTCTAACGTCCTTCGACTGGTAACAGCACCCACTACCACGATGGCGATCAGGATCGTACCTGTGATTGTGTTGTTGAGAGTGGAAGGCGCTCCCAAGAACACGAGGATACTGCTAATCGAATTCATCAAGATGGCGCCGATGACGGCCCCAAACGGCGTGCCTTCGCCACCAACAAGACTGATGCCTCCGATAACGCAGGCTGCGATGGCGGTCATCTCGTAGCCTGTGCCATCAGCCGGTGTCACCATAGCCACACGGGTCGCGTAGGCAAGACCAGCTATGGCCGATAACACGCCAGAGATCGCAAAAGCCAACAGCTTGATTCTCCCAACTGGGATGCCTATCAAGCGCGCGCCATCTAGGTTATCTCCGACCGGTTTAAAACTTCGTCCCGTCTGCGTTGTTTTCGTCAAAAGGTACAACAGTGCAGTGATGACCAGCACGGCCAGGAAAGTCACACCCAACTTCCCAAATAAGGTCATTCGGCTCAAGTTGAGAAAGCCTGGCGTGAAATTCTGTAACCAGTGGCCGTCCGTATACACGTAGATGATGCCCCGAATGATGCCCATAGTTCCCAGCGTCATGACGATGGAGGGGATTCCAAACAGTACTACTCCGGCTGCATTGACCATACCGACAACGGCACCGACTACGAGCAGCATGAGGAAAATGACCGGCGTGGCTACCCCATTGTTATTCAAGGTGCCAGCAACTGCCGCGGCCAGGCCCATCGTTGCGCCGACGGAAACATCGATCTCGCGCGTGAAGAGCACGAAAGCCATCCCAACCGCGAGTAGAGCATAGATCGAGCTACCGTTGATAATGTCGAAGATGTTGCTCGCGTCGAGGAATTTCGGGCTCACGATCCCGACAACTAGGAAGAGGAGAACAATGAATATTAGCGATACGACTTCTCTGCGCCTCAAAACGTTTGTCACTTTGATACCTCCCCCTTTGACACACCGAACGACGCACTCATCAAGTTCTCTTGCGTGATCTGATCTCCCACGTACTCGCCGTTAATTCTGCCGCGATACATGGTAAGTGCCCGATCCGCAAGCAGGACGATCTCCTCCATGTCTGAGGTGATTAGAAGGATGGCCATGCCGCGCCCCTTCAGGTCGCGGATAATACGATAGACGTCACCACGTGCGCCCGCATCAATGCCTCGGGTGGGCTCATCCAGGATCAAAACCTTCGGATCCGAAGCCAGGGTCTTTGCGATAACAACCTTCTGTTGGTTCCCACCAGATAGTTGTCCGATCTCTTCTGTGATGCCAGTGCTGCGAATGCTAAACGCTTGCTTGTAATACTCGTAAAGTCGCCTTTCTTTCTTCCGGTCTACGAATACCCTGCCCAGCGCTGACAACAGCGATGCCGATACGTTCATCCCGATGTCGCTCGTAAGGAAAATACCGTTCTTGAACCGATCCTCTGGGACGTAGTTCAGGCCAAGACTTATGAGGTCGCCGGTCGACCGACCACCTACCGGCTTTCCGTCGAGGTGAACAGTACCGCCCAGAATCTGGTCTTTGCCGAATAGGGTTTCGGCGAACTCTGTGCGTCCTGCGCCAACAACCCCGGCCAGCCCAAGTATTTCACCGGCGTGCAGACTCAACGTGACGTCCTTGAATCCGTTACCACTCAAACTCTCGACGCGGAACACCTCTTCCCCCGCGCTCGCCGCGCGCCCCGACTGCGCGGTGCCGTCGTTGGGTGCTGTCTCTACGCTCGCGTCTTCGGGAAGCAGTGCTTGAACCAGCTGTGCGACCGCGAATTCGTCTGTCGCACCTTGCAGACTGACCCTGCCATCCCTCAGCACCACGACACGGGTGGCGATATCGAAAACCTCGTTGAGCCGATGAGTGATATAGATGATTCCCACATTCTTCTGGCGCAATGAACGGATCAGGTCGAACAGTGATTGAACTTCGTTGAACGTTAGGGAACTCGTTGGTTCGTCAAGGATAAGGATGTCCGATTCCCGGATTATCCCCTTGACGATTTCTACCAATTGTTGCTCGGCAATCGTGAGCGTATCGGCCCTGCGTTCAATGTCCACTTTCCAGTTCATCTGTTCCAGGATGGCCAGAAGTTTGTCTCTGTTCTCCCGCTTGTTGCCCTTGAGCCCGAGCAGAACGTTCTCTGCAACGGTCATGTTCATGAACAACAGGGGTTCCTGTGGCACCAGATAGACACCATTGGATAGCGCTACGGACGGATTGATGAACCGGGCCCGATCGCCTTTGAAACAAATAGATCCCGAGTCGGCTCGGTAGATCCCCATGAAGATCTTTACCAAGGTGCTCTTACCTGCACCATTGCCACCAATTAGCGCAACGACCTCACCGGCATTGATGCTCAGGGCGATGTCTTTGAGTACATGGTTATCTCCGAAGGACTTCGTTATCTTTTCGCATTCAAGTAGCGCCGGCTCCTCCGCCATGTGGGATCGCCTCCCTTCTGAACAGTTGCACATCCATTGAACATCAGTTCACTTTGTGTCAAGTGTATATCTGTTGGCGATCCCGTTGTGTACCAGAAAAGATAACGATTCCGTAAAGATTGGCACCAACTACACCAAGGTCAGCAGCTCAAGGGCAACCTCGAACGCAGCGCATGGACGCTGAGCACCGCCCGGCACAGCTGAGGAACGTCTGTGTGAACCTGTGTGTTATGAGTGCAAGGTCGCTGAGGCAGTGGTATCAACGAACCACAACGTGTATTGGCGTCCGTGCAGGCCCGCGGCAGGTGTCCGAGTCGGGTCGTCCCCTGCTATCGCTCGGCTGACTGCTTGGGCCTTCTCGGCGCCGGCCGCGATCATCCAAAGTTCCTGGCATTGCATCAACAGTGGCCTAGTGAACGACACTCGCTCAGGTGGCGGTTTCGGTGAATTCTTTACAGCCACAACCATCGCGTCATCAATCGCCCCTTCGGGACGTCCGGGAAACAGCGACGCGACATGACCGTCCGGGCCGATCCCCAGGATCGAGATGGCAAACACCGGCGCGGGCAAATCGGTGGCCCGCGGCGCCTTCCACTTAGCTAGCTCTGAAGCGTACGCGAACGCTGCAGCCTCAACGGTTGGCATCGTGTCTGGTCCCGGCACCCTGTGGACGTTTTTAAGCGGCAGCCCAAGTTCCTCCGCCACCGCGATCACCGCGATATCGTTACGCTCGGTGTCGCCCGCTGGCACAAAACGCTCGTCGCTGAACCAGATATGCAGGCGATCCCACCGCGCCTCGGCGGCTCCAGGATGTTTTACCACCTCTGGCCAGATCGCCGACCCTAATCCCCCGCCCGTTACGCTTATGTGCGTGTCAGCAGCGCATCCAATCAGCTGGTTGACCAGCCGATCGGCAATCGCGGCCGCTGTCGACGACAGGTCGGCATAGGTCAAAACCTCCAGCTTGGGGACGTCGTCACTCACCACGGTTAACTTTCAGTCTGTGTGATTTCTGTGAGGTGATCGCCGCGCTGTAGCCACGCCAAGCCACGCTTGACAACCTCGCCGTAGACGGTGTCAGCGTCCAACCGCCGCAGCTCCTCGCTAAGGCAGTCGGACAGGCTTGGTGGCGGCAACTGGAAACGCCTAACTTGTCCTGAGGGCATGGTCAGCGTCGCCGTTGATGTGCCCTGTGGCCGATCGATCGAAATGACGCCTGACGGACGGTGCAACTCCGCTCGACTTAGTGTTGCGGTGCTCTCTATAGCTTCGACCTCTACTGGACAATGAAGCTTCCACCCTAGCCAGGTGGCCAATAATACCGGTGTGGGATGCTCCGTCCTGCCGACGACAACCACCCGCGTTATCGGCTCGAAGGGCGGCTGGTCCAGCAGCGACGCCAAATGTGCCCGCCACCAGGTCAGTGACGTCCAAGCCAGATCGGTGTCCCCCGGCCTGTAACCGTGGCTCAGCCGTGCTAGGCGCTCGGCCAGCGAGCCGTCCGCCATACGGGAATCTGTCACTCGGCGCTCCGCCACGATGCCCAGCGGTGTGTTAGCCGGGACGTCGGGCACGCGGTCTGGCCACCACGTCACCACCGGCACATCGGGCAGCAACAGCGGCACTACCAGGCTGTCTTGCTGGCTGATCATCTCGCCCCGCAACCGCAGAACCACAACCTCGCTGGCCCCGGCGTCACCGCCGACGCGGATTTCGGCGTCCAAAGCCGACTTGCCGGTCGGGTCGCCTTCGATCAGCACGATCAGGCGGCACGGGTGCTCCATGGACGACTGGTTGGCCGCGGCGATGGCCTCTTCAGCGGCTGCGGCGCCGACTGGGACCAGCAACGTCAGCACCCGGCTGAGCGCAATGACACCGCCCTCCAGACGAATCGACAGCAGCTTGTCGGCCACGTCGTTGATCGTCGTGTCAAACAGCGGAATGATCATGGACGCCTCCAAGTCCGGCCGTCACGGGCCATCATCTGATCGGCTCCGGCGGGCCCCCACGACCCCGGCGCGTATGGTTCGGGAGCCTCATGGGAGGCCCAATACTCCTCCACCGGGTCGAGTATCTTCCAAGACAACTCCACCTCTGGACGGCGCGGGAACAACGGCGGATCGCCTAAGAAGACGTCCAGCAGCAACCTCTCATAGGCTTCAGGCGAGGCCTGGGTGAATGAGTTGCCATAGCCGAAGTCCATCGACACTTCGCGGATTTCCATGGCCGTGCCAGGCACCTTCGCGCCAAAACGCAGCCGCACACCCTCGTCTGGCTGGACACGGACAACCAAGGCATTCGGAGCCAGCACCTCGGATGCCGGGCCGAATGGCACATGCGGCACCGGCCGGAAGACAATGGCGATCTCAGTCACACGGCGTCCTAAACGCTTGCCCGTGCGCAAATAGAACGGCGTGCCGGCCCATCGCCTTGTGTCGATGTCCAAGCGTATTGCGGCGAACGTCTCCGTCACCGAATCTGGCGCTATGCCGTCCTCGTCGTGGAAGCCGATGACGGGCTGTCCGGCCTGATTGCCGGCGGCGTACTGGCCCCGTGACGTGTGCATGCCCAACTCGCGCGGCAGGACGACGGCCGACAGCAATTTCTCCTTCTCGCGGCTGAGGTCGCTAGCGTTGAAGGCGATCGGCTCGTCCATGGCCGTCAGCGCCATCAGTTGCAGCAGGTGGTTCTGAATGACGTCGCGGGCCGCGCCGATGCCGTCGTAGTAGCCGGCCCGTCCAGCGATGCCGATGTCCTCCGCCATGGTGATCTGCACATGGTCGATGTGATGGCTGTTCCACAACGGCTCGAACATCTCGTTGGCAAAGCGCAGCGCCAGCAGATTTTGAACGGTTTCTTTGCCCAAGTAGTGGTCGATGCGGAAGATCGACTCCTGTGGGAAAACCTGTCCGACGACGGATTCCAGCGCAATGGCCGATTCCAGGTCGTGTCCGAACGGCTTTTCGACAACGACACGCCGCCATGAGCCTTCCGGCGGTGTGGCCAGATGCGAGGCTGCCAATTGCTCGCACACCACTGGCGACGCGGACGGCGGCACCGACAGATAGAAGGCGTGATTACCGCCCGTGCCCTGAGTCTCGTCGACGTCGCGCAGCGTCTCGGCCAAGCGTCCAAACGCCTCGGCGTCAGAGAACTCGCCTTGGACGAACCGGAACCCCGAGCTGAACTGTCGCCAAGACGTCTCACGGAAGGGAGTACGGCAGTGGGCTCGCACCGACTTTTCAACGAAGTCCGAAAACTGATCGACCGTCCAATCACGCCTGGCGAAGCCGACTAGTGCAAAGCCGACGGGCAATAACCCTTGGTTGGCTAGGTCATACAATGCGGGCAATAGCTTGCCGCGGGCAAGGTCGCCGGTGACGCCGAAAAGCACCAAGCCACAAGGGCTGGCGATACGCGGCAACCGGCGGTCAGCAGGGTCACGCAACGGGTTGTTGACCGACTGTGGGGAAAGTATCTGGTTCATCTAGCTGGCACGTTTCTTTATGTTCGCCCATTCGTCCCGCAATCCGACGGTTCGATGGAACAACATGGGGATCTTAGTATCCTTCGCAAAATAGCCGAGGCGTTCGAACTGCACAACTTGACCTGGTTTGGTCTCATCGCCCAGCGCGGCCTCACTCTTACAACCAGTCAACACCTGCCTTGATTCCGGGTTGATGTCATCAAGCGGGTCGCCGGTGCGCTCCCCCGGCACGTCCAGATCGAAAAGCCGGTCATACAGGTGCACTTCAACGTCCGTCGCATGCCCTGCCGATACCCAGTGCATGGTCGATTTGACCTTGCGGCCGTCAGGCGCGTCGCCACCACGCGTCGTCGGGTCATAGGTGGCATGCACCTCAATGGGTTGGCCGTCGTCGTCCACAACCACCGATGTGGCCGTCACCAGGTAGGCGCCGCGCAGGCGCACCTCGCGACCGACACTGAGACGGAAGAACTTTGGCGGTGGGTCGATAGCGAAGTCGTCCTGTTCGATCCAAAGGTCACCTGAGAATGCCACCAGACGGGTACCGTCAGCCGGGTTTTCGGGGTTGTTCACAAGCTCGAAATGCTCAACCACCGGTGCACCGGTGTCGTCCTTAGGCCAGTTGTCGATGACGAGCCGCAGCGGGCGCAGCACCGCCATGCGGCGCAACGCGGTGCGGTTGAGCTCGGCACGGACGAATGACTCCAGCTCCTCAATGCGGTGACGGGCGTTGGTCTTGCTGACACCGATGTTCGTGCAGAAGTCCCTGATGGCCGCCGGCGGGTAGCCGCGTCGCCGTAACCCGACCAATGTTGGCATGCGCGGGTCGTCCCACCCGTCGACGATTCCGTCCTCAATCAGTTGGCGCAGCTTGCGCTTGCTGGTGATCGTCTGGGTCAACTCCAGACGGGCAAACTCAAGCTGTTTTGGCTTGTCCAAGGGCAGGTCAAGGTGATCGAGGAACCAGTCGTAGAGTGGCCGATGGCTGACAAACTCGAGGCTGCACATCGAATGCGTCACGCCCTCCACAGCATCGGATTGTCCGTGGGCCCAGTCATACAGGGGGTAGACGCACCACTTGTCGCCCGTGCGGTGGTGCGGTGTGCGCCGAATGCGGTACATGACGGGGTCGCGTAGCTGCATATTGTCTGATTGCATGTCGATCTTGGCCCGTAGCACGCGCGAACCGTCCTCGAACTCCCCCGCCTCCATGCGGCGGAATAGGTCAAGGCTTTCTTCCGCGCTACGGTTGCGCCAGGGGCTTTCGATGCCCGGACGCCCAAACCCGCCACGCTGTGCCGAAATCGTCTCGGCGTCCTGATCGTCAACGTAGGCCAAGCCCCGCTTGATCAGATCTTCCGCCCAGTCGTACAACTGCTGGAAGTAATCGGAGGCAAATACCACCGTGTGCGGTTTGAACCCCAACCAGGCGATGTCGTCGATGATCGAATCGACGTATTCAACGTCCTCCGTGTCAGGGTTAGTGTCATCGAAGCGCAGGTTGCACACGCCACCGAATTGCTCCGCGATGCCGAAATCAGCAGTGATTGCTTTGGCGTGGCCAATATGAAGGTAGCCATTCGGTTCAGGTGGGAAGCGGGTCTGTACGCGGGTCTGCCCCGCCTCGATATCAGCCCGCACCACATCGGCCACGAAATCGCCAGCGGTCATCTCGTCAGTCATGTGGATAATTCTAGTCGGCGATGGCCACGACACCCCGGCCCAGGAATGTTATCGTTGGATCAGACGTTATCCAGGCAGAGAACAACAAACTTTGAAAGGCGAAAATCTTGCTCGACCCGGTGCAGCTCTTCAGCTACGAGAGCCCTATCGACCAGCGAACGGTGCATGCCGACACGCTGGTGGTGACGCTCGGTAGCTACCTTGACGCTGGGCACGCGCAACGCCTGATTGATGACCACATCCTCAACACCTTGCCCAACCACAAGTTGGGACGTTTCGATGCCGACCAGGTGTATGACTACGCCGGGCACCGCCCCCATGTGACGTTCGACCATGACCATTTCGCCGATTTCCGTGCACCCGAGATCGTTCTGCATCAAGTGACCGATCAACAAGGACGAAGCTTCCTGTTGTTGACGGGGCCTGAGCCAGCGTTGCAGTGGGAGCGGATGGCGGCCGCCCTTGAGCACGTCATCCGCGAATTCGACGTGCACCAAACCGTGCTGATTCACGCCTTTCCTGCCGCCACGCCCCACACCCGACCGGTGCTTGTCACGAAGTTCGCATCTGACCCAGCCCTGGTGCCGGTTCGTTCTGGCTTGCCCGCGTCCTTCGAGATGAGCGCGTCGTTCGACACGCTGCTTACAATCCGGTTGGGCGAGAAAAACCACGCCGTCATTGGCTTATCGGCGCACGTACCGCACTACCTCACGACCATTGATTACCCAGACGCCGCCCAGGCATTGCTGAAAGACTTGGCAGAAATCACTCATCTGGAAATTCCGGAAGGCGAATTGCCCAATCTGTCACAAATGACGCGCGGTCAGATCGATGCGCAAATCAACGAGAGCACCGAACTGATGGCTGCCATCGGTGCCATGGAGCAGCACTACGACGCCCTGATGCAAGACCGCGGCCTGCCGATCCGGCCAGAAGACTTGCCCACGGCCGATGAGATCGGTGCCGAGTTGGAAGATTTCTTGCGCACCCTAGACAAGGGCGACGGTGACGGGCCGAAACTTTTGGGCGGCGATCCCGACGCCCCATCGCCACTGGGTAACCCGAGCTAGCTGCGCTTTTTCAACACATCCACCAGGGCATCCATGCTCAGCCCCGCTGTTGTGCCCGCGAAACACCTTGCCACTTGCACAAAGGCCGGTTCATTCACCATGGCCTGCCGAAGCGCCTTACGGTCATAGAAGACGTGATCGGTCGGCCCGTCGTCCAGCACCTGGCGGTTTGCCATGACCACAGTGCGGGCGAAGTTTTGTGAGACGAACTCCATATCGTGGGTGATGGTGATTACAGCTTTGTTCCGGTTACGCAATTCGCGCAATATGGCGATCAGCCGGTTGAGCCCGATCAGGTCCTGACCGGCGGTCGGTTCGTCGAGCAACACGACATCTGTGTCCAGCGCCACCACCGAAGCGATGGTGATGAACTTGCGCACGCTCAAGGGCAGGTCGTACGGGTTGGTATCGGCCTGCTTGGTCAGCCCCGTGAGTGCCAAAGCGTCGTCGACGCGCTTAGTTGCATCATCGCCCGTCACCTTGAGTCTGCTCAGTGCGTAGGACACCTCAGCGCGCACCGATTTGTTGAAGATTTGGTCGTCAGGGTTCTGGAAAACATAGCCAACGCACCTGGCGGTTCGAGCGGCCGTCCATTTCTTCGTTAGTTCGCCGCCGAGCCATACCTCTCCGCTAGTTGGCTTGAGCAGACCGTTGATGAGCTTGGCAAGGGTTGTCTTGCCGGCACCGTTCTGGCCGATGATGGCCAAAGACTCCCCCGCTTCGACGGTCAGCGAGACATCGCGCACGGCCTCGACGCCGTTGGGGTAACTGAACCCAACTTGACGCACGTCGATCAGTGGCTTGGCGCTGTCGGCGACGATTTCCGGCCGTTCGGGCGGCACGGATGCGTCATCACGACGTGGGACGTGCCCCGTGGCATCGGCGATGTCGTCAACCAACTCGTGAACGCTCAGCGGGTGCACTGGCAGTTCGATACCCCGGCTGACCAGCGCCTGCCGCAGATACATCGACTCTGGCATCCGCACGCCGGCTTCGGCGCAGCGCGGATCTGAGAATACCTCAGCGGGTGTGCCGTTGAGCACGATCCGGCCAGATTCCATAACGATCACACGGTCTGAGAACTGAGCCACTTGTTCCATCTTGTGTTCGACCAAAATGATGGTCCGGCCAGCACTGTGGGCCTGGCTGATCAGCTCGAACATGGCGTCTGTGGTTTCCGGGTCCAGTTGGCTTGTCGGCTCATCAATGACGAGAACCGGCTGATCCATCACCAGAATGGACGCCAGCGCCACGCGCTGCTGCTGCCCCCCCGACAGCTCGAACGGGTTACGGTCGCGCAAGTCACCCAACTTGGTGGCAGTAAGCATGTCCTCGACGCGCTGGCGCATTTCGTCCGGCGGCACCCCCAGGTTGCCCAGACCATAGGCCAACTCGTCAAAGACGGTCGGCGAGACGCCGCTCATTTGTGTGAAGGGGTTCTGGAACACGTAGCCGACGTCGCGGGTCAGTTCGCCAATGGTTGTGGTGGCAACATCGCGCCCATCGACGATCACCTGCCCTGTTAGCTCGCCCTTGGTGAACTGCGGCACCAGCGCGCGGACGGCCTGGCAGAGCGTAGATTTGCCGGCCCCGTTGGCCCCAACGATGCTGACGAACTCCCCCGGTTCGACGCGCAAGTCGACGCCTTGTAGGGCCGGCACTGACGACAACGGGTAGGTGAAGGTGACGTTCTTGAACTCGACGGCCATCGCGCCGGCTGGGGATGCTAGTGCGCCCATTGCCACACCTTCCAAGCCAGGTATGCCACCAGCGCCGTAATGGCCAGCCAGCGGGCTAGCTTGTCGCTCCAGGTGTCGCGCACACTCAGCAGGGACGTCCGTGGCCCGGTCAGCGTCATGCCTCTGGCCTCCAGCGACACGGCCCTCTCGGCCATTCCGGTCAGCGTCGACAAAATAAGCGGCGCCGCGGTCGGCAGCAGCGCCTTTAGCCGGACGCCAAGGTTGGCGTCAGTCTCAATACCGCGTGCGCGCTGTGCGTCCATAATGACGGCGCCCCGCCCGACCAACTGAGGCAGTATCAACGCCGTCGACTGCACCACATAGGTGGCCTTGGGCGAGATGCCTCGCTGCTCGAGGTAGCGAGAAAACCGCCGCAGATCGGTTGTGTGCATGATGATCATGACGCCGACGCCAATCACCAGAAAGCGCGCCGTGAAATGGATCGCCGCGTCCAGCCCAGGTTGCGTGATGGCTAGGAAATACCAACGCCACACCACCGGCTCACCCGCCCTGGCGATCAAATTCAGGATGAAAATGAACAGCCCCATGGTCAGCATGGCCACCGCAAAGAGCTTCAAAAAGCCTTTCAGTTTGCGGTTCAGCGCGGCCGTCACCAACCCGATCAGCACCATCACGAGCGCAAACCAAGGCGGTGACACCAGGCCAGCAACGATCAGGCAGACCGCCACCACCACCTTGGTAAACGGGTTGATTGCCCCAATGACGGTACTACTTGTCGGCATAGGAGCCGTACCCACCGCCTCCGAGATCGGCTGGTGTCACATTATCGTCGGCTTCAGACTGCTCAATGGTTTCAGTCTTGAATTCACGCAGTTTCGGCCCGGTGACGAACTGATTCAATAGACGACTGCTCATGCCCTGGATTACCAAGAATGGCAACCCGACCGATATTGCTTTGTCGACCAGTTCGATGATTGTCGACTTGAGCACGACGGCGGGGACCAACGCGAGGCCGATCTTCTGGAAGAAGACCACCAGCACAGAGCTGGTGTAGGTGTCGATGCCGCCGTAGACGATTATCGAAATGATGCTCGACATAGTGATGGAGACCACTATGACGATCAGCGCAGAGATGATTGCCCGGCGCCAGTTCTTGAACATGCCGCCCTGAGACAACAAACCGACCACAACGCCGATCGTCGCACCCTGGAAGCACCAAACGATGGCGGACGGCTGGAACGCGGAGTTCGTTAACACACCGAGGAAGCCGGTGACGCCGCCGATGACGGGCCCGCCCAGCATGCCGGCCAAGATGTGGCCAACGGAGTCGAGGAACAGCGGTAGTTTCAGTGTCGTGTTCAGCCAGGCCAGTGCAAAGTCCAGCGCCACACCCACCGGTATCAGCAGCAGCGACAGCAGACCGATCGGCTGGCCACCAGTTATCACCATGCCAAACCCGCCCACAATCGCGATGATGGCACCAGCCACCACGACGATCAAGCCGGCGACGCCAAGGCCAAGCGACAGCGGCGAGCCCGAGCCGTCGCCCGTATTGGCCATCTGCCGCGATGCCAGCAAGAACATGATGGCTCCCGCTACCAGCACAACAACTCCGAGTATGGCGATTGTGCGGAATAGGGATCTCTTCGATGAGTTGTCGGCCATCGGGGCCCTCCATTTCGTCTGAGGTTTCTTTGGTCTCGTGGACTGGGTCCAATTTACCGGAAATGGTGTCAATCGGCGTGTTGCCGGACCAGAAGTGCGATTATGCGCAAAAATCGAGAGTGACATTACAGAAATAGCTGAGGCCCGAACCAAGTATGAGTTGGTTCGGGCCTCAATGTTGTCGGCGAGTGCGTCTCCGTCAACCAAGCCCCAGACCGCTGATCCCCTGCCCCGCTCTCCGGGCGGCTTCCGCTTGACTGGCGCTTGCGCGCTGGTCATCGAAAGTAAGATCTCGATTTCTGAGTCTTGCGCCTTGCCTTTCGGCTTGGCGTACACACCATCAAACTCCTGCTTGTGGCGGCTGTCAAGCCCAAAACAATAAGATCTCACTATCTGGACAATTATCGGCGTGTCGGCTTGCCAACAGCCCAAAAACCAGTTTTCAGGCTTGGATAATCGCGGCGGAAGCCACGCCTTTCGCGGGCAACGACGAAACCCCGATTAGACGCAGAAAAACCGTATTCACACTTGTCAACGCCGTTATGTGCAGTGTGCCAGCCCCGTCCATTGTGATATCAAAGTTGAGATCGGGATAATTGGCGGCCGCAGTCCGGGCGGCTGTTAGCGCGACGTTGCGCCCGTCCGAACCGTCCACCTGATAAGGGACGCTAGCATCTGTGGCGAAGCGGACCACTTGGGCGGCCGCCCCGTGCGCGCGCTCTCGCGCCACAAGTTGGGCCGTGCCGTCAACGACCAGCCCGGCCACGATGAGCAGCGCCATAATCGCCCCGCAGGCGAAGACGGACATCGACACGCCACGTTCATTAGCTTTCATAATGCAAGTCTGGCATGGATAAAAGGCTTGCCACCCGGGTTATCCACAGGTAATTGAGTGCGCTAGGCTAACCACCATGACGAAAACCATCGCATTCTTGACCGCCGGCGGCTTTGCCCCATGTCTTTCATCGGCTCTCGCGGCGCTGGTCGAGCGCTACTCGGCACAGGCTCCCGATGCCCGCTTGATCGCCTACCGTTACGGCTATGAGGGCCTTTTGAAGGGCGACTCGATCGAATTGAGCGCCGACATACGAGCCAACATCGGGCGTCTTTATGCTTTTGGTGGTTCGCCGATCGGTAACTCGCGAGTCAAGCTGACCAACGTCAAAGACTTGGTGAAGCGCAATCTGGTGGCGGAAGGGTCAGATCCGCTGCAGATCGCAGCCGATCAATTGGTGGCCGATCATGTCGATATCTTGCACACCATCGGTGGCGACGACACTAATACCACCGCCGCCGACTTGGCCGCCTACCTGGCCAAGCACAACTACGGGCTGACCGTCGTCGGCGTGCCCAAGACAGTCGACAACGACATCGTGCCTATCCGTCAGTCGCTTGGCGCCTGGACAGCCGCTGACCAGGGCGCCCGGTTTGCCGCTAACGTAATAGCCGAACACAACTCGGCGCCGCGCGAGCTTATCGTCCATGAGGTCATGGGACGCAACTGTGGCTACTTGACGGCCGAAACCACCCGCCGCTACCGGGAATGGCTAGATCAACAGCAGTGGCTGCCAGAAATCGGGCTGCGTCGTGACGCCTGGGATGTTCACGCCTGCTATGTGCCGGAGGCACACATCGATATCGCTACCGAGGCTGCCCGGTTAAAGGCCGTCATGGACACTGTCGGCAATGTGAATATCTTCTTGTCTGAGGGCGCCGGCGTCGACGACATCGTGACCGAGATGGAGAAGGCCGGCGAAACTGTGCCTCGCGATGCTTTCGGCCACCTAGAACTCGACAAAGTTAACCCCGGAAAGTGGTTCGCCGATCAGTTTGCTGATCGCATCGGGGCTGACAAAGTGATGGTGCAAAAGTCGGGTTACTTCGCCCGTTCGGCGGCATCGAATGACGAGGACCTCGACCTCATCAAGCGCACTTGCGCGATGGCAGTGGAAGCGGCCCTGGCTGGGCAATCCGGCGTCGTTGGTATGGACGAGCAAAATGGTGACACGCTGAGCGTCATCGAGTTTCCGCGCATCGCCGGCCACAAGCCCTTTGATGTCACCCAGCCCTGGTATCAGCAGATGCTGGCCGAGATCGGCCAGGCTTAGGGCAGCCGCAGCGCCAGATGACGGTCACCGTAGGCGTTGTCAACGCGGGCGACTGGGGTCCAGTATTTGCCATCTGCTGACCCGAAAGCCTGCCCAGCCGGACGTCCCTGCGGATACGCCGCAACACTCCGCGAGTAGGGGTGCGTCCACTCATCGGCGGTGACGCGTGACAGCGGGTGCGGCGCATTCGCCAGCGGGTTATCTGGCCCGGTAGAGGCGTCCGCTTCACCTTTGATAGCGACCATAGCGGCGATGAAACGATCTAGTTCACCCTTGTCTTCGCTTTCGGTCGGTTCCACCATCAACGTGCCAGGAACCGGGAAACTCATGGTGGGCGCGTGGAACCCGTAGTCGATCAGCCGCTTCGCGACGTCGTCGACCGTGAAACCGTCAAGGCCTCGCACGTCGACGATACATTCGTGCGCGACCAGCCCGTGCGCGCCGGTGTAAAGCACTGGGAAGGCGTCGCGCAAACCGGCCGCCAGATAATTGGCGTTGAGCACCGCCACCTGGCTGGCTTGACGCAGCCCAGCCGCGCCCATCATGGCGATGTATGCATGGCTGATGGGCAACAGCCCGGCCGAACCGTGTGCCGCCCCCGACACCTGGTAATTGTCAACGGACGGCAGGAAGGGCGCGAGATGACTCTTCACGGCAAGCGGGCCGACGCCCGGCCCGCCGCCACCGTGAGGCATCGCAAACGTCTTGTGGAGGTTGAGGTGGCCACAATCGGCACCGAACTGCCCCGGTTTGGCCAACCCAGCCAAGGCGTTCATATTAGCCCCGTCAACATAGACCTGAGCGCCAGCGGTATGGGCTAGTTCAGCGACTTGCCGCATCGTCGCCTCGAAGACACCATGGGTGGACGGATATGTCACCATGACGGCTGCCACCCGTGGCCCGAACTCGGTTATCCGGGCGGCCAGATCATCCACGTCGATCGAGCCGTCTGGGGCGACCCCGACCACCACCACTTTCAGGCCGGCCATAGCGGCCGAGGCCGCGTTGGTGCCGTGGGCCGAGCCGGGGATCAGGCAAACATCGCGGCCGTCTTCGCCGTTCGCCTCGTGATAAGCGCGAATGGCCAGCAGACCCGCCAACTCGCCCTGGGCACCGCCGTTCGGCTGGAAGCTGATGTCGTCATAACCGGTGATCCTCACCAACCAACCACCCAGTTCGTCTATCAGCCTGGCGTAACCTTGGGCGTCCTCAGTGGGCACCAGCGGGTGGGCTTCTGCGAAGCCAGGCAGAAGCCAAGCCTCGGCAGCGACCGCGGGCGTCAGCTTCATTGTGCATGAACCCAGAGGAATCATCCCCTGGTCGAGCGCGTAATCCTTGACGGCCAGTGCATGCATGTAGCGCATCATCTGAGTCTCACTGCGGTGGGTGTGGAAGACGGGGTGGGCCAAATAGTCGTCCGTGCGTGGTGCCGCCCCAAAACCACCCCATGGGATGGCCCCGGTGGATGCGCCGAAGGCTGCCCGGACCACCGCCAGGTCGGCGTCTCTGACGTCCTCGCCGATCGAAATACCGATGAACCCATCTCCGCGATGCAACTGGACATCAGCATCGTGGGCGGTCGTCCAAATCTGTTCCGTCCGCTCCCCTGTTGGCACAGTCAACGTATCGAAGAAAGTGTCGTGCGTTGGGGTGAAGCCCGCCGCTACCAAGTCACCTGCCAGCCGCCTCGTTTCATCGTGCAGGCCTTGAGCGATCGCCCGCAAGCCGTCTGGGCCGTGGTAGACGGCGTAGAACGCTGCCATGATTGCTACCAACACTTGGGCGGTGCAAATGTTGGATGTCGCCTTGTCGCGACGGATGTGCTGTTCGCGCGTCTGCAGAGTCAACCGCAGTGCCGGATTGCCGTCGGCGTCCACGGAGATGCCGACCAGGCGCCCAGGCATCTGGCGCACCAGCGCGTCACTGCAGGCTAAGTAGGCGGCATGGGGCCCGCCGAAGCATAGCGGCACGCCGAACCGCTGGGTCGTGCCGACGGCAATATCGGCGCCCCACTGCCCTGGCGGGGTTGCCAGCGTTAGCGCCAGCAGATCGGCTGCTGCCACCACCATCGCGCCAGCCTGATGCGCCCGTGATGCCAAGCCGGCCAATTCGTTAGTAGATTGCAGCCGTCCGTCTTGTGTCGGCGTCTGGACGACGACAACGCAGGCTTCTGCAAGCTGATCGGGGGTTAACGCGTCAACATCGGCCACAATCACCTTGGCACCCAAGCGGGCTACTCGCGTGCGCAGCACCGCCACAGAATTGCTGAACACCCCTTCGTCGACGAACACCGTGACACGGTGCTGACGATCCGAGCGCATTGCCATGGCGACGGCTTCGGCGACCGCAGTCGCCTCGTCAAGCAGGCTAGCGCCCGCGCACGGCAGCCCTGTCAGGTCGGCCACCATGGTCTGGAAGACGAGCAGGGCTTCCAGGCGTCCCTGGCTGATCTCGGGCTGGTACGGCGTATAGGCGGTGTACCAGGTGGGGTTCTGTGCGATATCGCGTTTAATAACCGGCGGGGTCAGGGTGCCGTAGTAACCCAGGCCAATCATGGCCCGTCCCGGGTGGTTGAGGTCGGCAAGCGCGCGCAGCCGCGCCAACGCCCCGGCCTCGTCAGTCGGCTCTGGCAAGTCGAGGGGCGAGTCATCAAGCAGGTCGACCGGAATGGCGGCTGATGTTAATTCATCCAAAGAACCGTAGCCAAGAGTCGCCAACATGGCAGCTTGTTCGGTTTGGTTGGGCCCAATCTGGCGAGCGGAAAAAAGCGATGATTGCACGCCGCGAGTTTACCGTAGCGCCGTCACACCGCTATTTTGGCTAGGCGACGCGGTGCCAATTCGTCCATTTCTTGTGCTGCACGTTGTGTTGGCAATGACGCCAAAGTGCCTTCGATATCACGCCACACACCACCTAACGCAATTGCAAACATGCCCTGGCCGCCTCGCAGTAGGTCGATCACCTCATTGTCGGACGTGCATTCGTAGACCGATACTCCGTCGCTCATTAAGGTGACTGATGTCAAATCCTCCACACCGCGACGTCGTAGGTGCGTGATGGCGGCACGGATCTGTTGCAGCGTTATACCGGCATCGAGCAGTTTCTTGACAACCTTCAGCATCAAAATGTCGCGGAACGAATAAAGACGTTGTGTGCCCGAACCCTCAGCCGAGCGAACCTCCGGAACGACCAGCCCGGTGCGCGCCCAATAATCGAGTTGACGGTAGGTGATACCAGCCGCACGCGATGCGATTGGGCCACGAAATCCGATGTCATCGGGCATGACTGGTTGGGCCTCGAACAAGGCATCTTGGATTGGCGAAACTGTGTCCACGTCCATACTCCGATTCTAGATCCGGCCTCATACACCGAAACCTCATCATCAGGGTAGAACTCCAGCCGAGGTCGTGCAACCAACCGGTGACTTCGGCGTGTCGTCAGCGCGGGCGAGTCTCAACAAGTGGTTCAGTCTAGCGAGGCATCGTCAGTTGGGATGGATCGCAAGGCGGAGGAGGAAGTGATAGCGGACCTATCACGACTAACGACAACGCAGCGAGGCACTCAACTGGCGATGCCTCAGTGATGCAGGACGACGTACATCAGCGCGGCGTGAGCCTGCATCACAAGCTGTGTGGCTTCGTGGAGGCTCTCGGATGCCTGCGGGTGACGGCGCAGCGGCATGATCGCCTGCTCGATCATGCCAGCTTCCCGCTCGGCTGACTGCTTTATCGCCCGCAGGTGGCGGGTGTCCATGCCGTAAGCCTGCATTTTCCGGGTTACCACGCAAATCATCAAAGCCTCGCGCCCGTAAACCAAACTGCCACGCCGAGGCATCACCAACTGTTGGCGCTCCAGATCGACAAGTGTGGCCTCTGATAAGCCACTGACTTGTATAAGCTGACGGCGCGTCAACTTGATCGGCTTGGAGGTGTCCCGTGGGCCTGACTGCTCCTCAACCGATTGCTTAGTCTTAGCCTCCGTCTTAGCTGGCGGCGTGCCCAACGACGGCAATTCAGGCGTGGCGCCCATCGGTTCGGCGCCGCTGTCGACCAATGCCAGACGTTCTTTGATCTTTTTCAGCGGCATAAAATAGTCGCGCTGGAGACGCAGAATGTACCTTAAACGCTCAATATCGACATTTGAGTAGCGCCGATAGCCCGACTGAGCACGCTCAGGTGAGACGAGACCCTGGTCTTCAAGGAATCGGATTTTTGAGATCGATAGTTCAGGGAACTCCGACTTGAGAATCGGTAGCACCGCGCCGATGCTACGAAATTGACCGGTAGGCATCAACTGCCGCGCTCGTTTACCAGCAGAACCATGCGGAACTTACCGATCTGCACCTCGTCACCGCGTTTGAGTGTCCGCGAACCATCAATCAGCTCGCGATTGACATAAGTGCCGTTCAGGCTGCCATGATCGGTTATCGTCACGACGCCATCGGCAAGGTCGAATGTGGCATGGTGACGTGACACCGTGATGTCGTCCAGCAGAATGTCACGGCCGTTAGACCGTCCAACGGTTGTCGACGGCTTGTCCAGCAGGTAGCTTGTGCCACCGTCGAAACCCCGCGTCACGATCAGCAGAGCTGTACCGGGGGCGAGTTGGTCGGCTGCGTCGAAGGGGTCGACATCTCCACCAGCCAATTCGTCGTCGACAACCTGGATTAGGCTCGTCGTGTCACCGGTATGCGCCGCCAACCTGGCACCGCACTGGGCACAGAAATTGCTCTCGGACGAGTTGCTGAACCCACAGGCTGGACATTCCCTCATGAGCCGCTCCTTTCCGCTTGAAGAAGATTCTATCCGTCCGAGGCCAACATATCCTCGTAAGCGGACGCGTCAATCAGATCGGCGGGCATTTCAGAGCTCGACATCTCAATCTCGAACAACCAGCCATCACCGTACGGGTCGGAGTTGATGGTTTCGGGCGTGTCGGCAATTGCATCATTGACAGTCTTGACGACGCCGGCTACCGGCGCGTAGACGTCGTTGACTGATTTCGTAGATTCCAGTTCGGCGCAAGAGTCACCCGGCGCCACCACCATGCCAATCGTCGGCAACGAGACGTACACGACATCGCCAATCATCTGCGCGGCGTGTTCCGTCACACCGACTCGCGCCATCGCGCCAAGGACGTGAACCCATTCATGGTTCTTGGTGTAACACAAGTCGGCCGGCGTGTTAGCCATAGCGAACTCCTTTCATGACGCTTGCGTATGCCAGTCAACCAGATGCGGGCATCGCGTTCCAGCCGCCATGCGGGTGAAGAGCTATTCGGCTGTCAGTCCGGGAAAGAACCTTTGCATGACATGCCAATCGGTTGGCTTCTCGGCCACCACTTTGGCGAAGAGGTCGGCAATGCGTTGACATGTGACAGCTACCCCGTTTTCGCCCATGTCGACCTCAATAGGGCCATAGAAGGTTAGTGCTATGCCCTTTTTGGTGTAAACACTGCAGGCTCCCAGCAACGCGGCACCAGTCTTGCGGGCCAGTATGGCCGGGCCCGGCGGCATGGTGACATTGTGGGGGCCAGACGGAGTATTCCACACCACCGGGATCGAGTGACGCGAAAGGTCGCGATCAGCCACCAGGGCGATTAAGTGCCCGTTTTTGAGATCCTCAGCGAGCCGCTCCAATGAACCGGTGTCCTTGTGCGAATAGATCGTCATTCCGACGCGTCGACGAACCTCCATGAAGTAGGCGAATTCAGCGTCCGGCAGCCGTTCGGCGACCGACGAGACGGGGATTCCTGTGGCACAGGCCCAGGCACCCGACAGATCCCAGTCGCCCATGTGCGGCAGCGCCACGACGGCCCCTGTGGTCGACCATGCATCGCGCAGTAGACGGTCAGATTGCGCATCGACACTGACCTGCTGCAGGATTTGCCGCTTGCTGAAACGCCCGAGGCGCACCGAACCGGCCAGGTTGCGAAGCCACGACGCCATCCCTGCTTTGATCTCGCGGTCGGTCGGCTCACGTCCCAGCATGACGGCCGCATTGAGCCGCCATTGTCGCACCGCCCGGTAGTTCTTGCGATGTGACAGCCACGCCCCGAAGCGGATAACGGGACGCCACGCCCAGTTCGGGATCATGGCAGCAATGCGGTACGCCGTGATAACCGACATGCCGGCTGGCAGCCCATAGCCGCGCTTCTTGGCGGCTTCGATTTCCTGAAGCTCGGGGTCGGCCGGCAAACCGTCGGCACGCAGCGGGACCTCGTCGGGCAACTCATCCGTCATAGGGCACCTGCCGATGGGTCGGTGTTTTGCCGGGTATCGATCGCCTCCATTATCTCGGCGATCGCCGCATCAAGGGTTAGGCCATTGCGTTGCGATCCGTCCCGGTACCGGAAGCTCACGGTTCCGGCGGCACGATCGGTTTCGCCTGCTATCAGTTGATAAGGCACTTTCTGTTTGGTGGCGTTGCGGATTTTCTTTTGCATGCGTTCGTCGGAGTCGTCCAGTTCAGTGCGCACTCCCCTGGCTTCCATCGCCTTTAGTGCCGATGCGACATAGTCGTCGAACTCAGCGGCCACCGGTATGCCAACTACTTGGACGGGAGATAGCCAAACCGGGAAGGCGCCGGCGTAATGCTCGATCAGGACGCCTAGGAACCGCTCGATTGAGCCGAACTTGGCCGAATGAATCATCACTGGACGCTGGTGCGTGCCGTCCGGAGCGGTGTATTCAAGCTGAAAGCGTTCGGGCTGGTTGAAGTCGTACTGGATCGTACCAAGCTGCCATGTGCGCCCGATGGCGTCCTTGGCCTGGACGGAGATCTTCGGCCCATAGTAGGCCGCCCCACCGGGGTCGAGCACTGTCTCCAGCCCCTCTTCCTTGGCCACCTGTTCCAGGATTGATGTCGCCTTGGCCCAGTCCTCGTCCGAGCCGATGAACTTGTCTTTCTTCTTGCCGTCCTCGTCACGAGTCGACAATTCCAGATAGAACTCGTTCAGGCCGAAGTCACGCAGCAACTTGATGACGAACCGCAGTAGGTGGCGCACCTCGTCTGGTGCCTGCTCGGGCATGACGTAGCTGTGGGAATCGTCCTGGGTGATCATCCGCACTCGGGTCAGCCCCTGCAGCACACCCGATTTCTCGTTACGGTAGACGGTGCCAAACTCGAACAGGCGCATCGGTAACTCGCGGTAACTGCGGCTACGCGATTTGAAGATCAGGTTGTGCATCGGGCAGTTCATTGCCTTCAGGCGGTAACGGTCGCCGTCGTCGTCCAGCGCCGGGAACATGAAGTCCCCGTAGTACGGCAGGTGCCCCGACGTGTAGTAAAGCCCCTCGCGGGCGATGTGCGGGGTGCCCACGTACAGGAACCCGTTGTCGATGTGGGCTTGGCGGACGTAATCCTCCATGACGCGCTTGATGACGCCGCCCTTGGGGTGGAAGACGGGCAGGCCCGGGCCCAGTTCCTCCGGGAAGCTGAACAAGTCGAGTTCTTGCCCAAGCTTTCGGTGGTCACGCTTGGCGGCCTCTTCCTGGCGCGTCTGGTATGCCTTCAGGTCGTCCATTGACGCCCACGCCGTGCCATAAACGCGCTGCATCGAGTCCTTCGACTGATCGCCGCGCCAATAGGCGGCCGACGCCCGCGTCAGTGCAACAGCCGGAATGTAGCCTGTGTGGGGCACATGGGGGCCGCGGCACAGGTCCTTCCAGGGCACAGTGCCGTCACGACGCACATTGTCATAGATCGTCAGTTCGGCACCACCGACCTCGACAGACGACCCGTCTTCCGCATTGGCGTGGCCCTTGTCGTCAATCAGCTCCAGCTTGTACGGCTCGTTGGCCTCCTCAAGCCTGGCCTGTTCTGGCGTGACGACGCGTCGGACGAAGCGCTGACGCTCTTTGACGATACGCAGCACACCTTTCTCAATCGTCTTGAGGTCATCGGGGCCAAGTGGGCGCACGTTGAAGTCGTAGTAGAAGCCGTCCGTGATCGGCGGGCCAATACCAAGTTTGGCATCGGGAAACACCTCTTGGAGTGCCTGCGCGGTGACGTGGGCGGCGCTGTGCCGGATGATCGTCAGACCATCGGGGGAATCGGCGAAGATCGGCTCTACGATTGCTCCGTCTTGGATTTCGGTGGCTAGGTCGCACGCTTCGCCGTCCACCTTCATTGCAACTATGGCACGTTCGTCGCCGAACAATTCCATACCGGTGGTGGGTGCGGCAACGCTTGACTTGTCCCCTGCGCGCTCGATCGTGATTGACATTTTGAGTTCCTTCCGACCCACGGCATACCTGGCCGCCGGTCTTAGCTACTCTATTCTGCCAGACAGCGAACTGACTCTCCGCTCACAATCTCAACATCCATAGTCTGAGCTACTGGCGTTGGGTCTCCGCCTAGGTGACGCATCAGGATTTCTACACCGCGCGCGACGATGGCCTCTTGGGGCTGGCGCACCGTTGTCAATTTGGGAACCACATACAATGCGGGTTCGATACCGTCGTGCCCGATCAGTGATATGTCGTCCGGCACTCTCATCCCTCGCTCGTATAGCCCCCTGATGGCACCTAGCGCCATGATGTCACCCATAGCGTAAATGGCCGTGATGTCTGGCGCCGATTCGAGCAGCCGCTGTGCGGCCCGATAGCCCGATTCCAACGAAAATCTAGTGGCGAAGTAGTGCGTGGCAAGGTCGAACTTAACACCGCGTGCTGCCATGGCTTCGATTACACCGCTTTGGCGGTGCGCAGAGATGCTTGACTGCGCCGGTTGCCCGCCGATGACGCCGATTCGGCGATGCCCATTGTCAATAAGGTATCCGATAGCCGCACCAGCGGCAGCGCGGTCGTCCGTTGTGACGCACGAAATGGCTGGACGGACCAAACCGTCCAGCGAGTTTGTCAACACGACCGCCGGGCAGTTCTGACCAAGCAGGTGTGACTGTTCCATGTGGCGGGCATCGGCGCCCAAGAAGACAACGCCGCATGGTTTGACCTCAGCCACCCAGCGTTCGGCCTCGGCCACCTCGTTGTCGTCCTCGTCGATGTATTGGGCGATGACGGTATGGCCGGTTGCGGTAACTGCCGCCTGGACGTGCTCCATCATGGCGGCAAAAAGCATGTTGTAGCGTCCCTTGACCATCACCAGGATCGATGTGGTGTTGCCGCGCTTCAGGTTGCTGGCGTTGCGGTTGACGTGAAAGTGGTGCCGCTCAATGACGGCGTTAACGACTGCGGCGGTGGCCGGGCTAACGTCGGGGTGTCCGGCCAGCACGCGCGAAACGGTGCTGACCGAAACCCCGGACTCTTGGGCAATGTCGCGAATGGTGGTCATTACTGCCTCCTGTCATTCGTGCAAAGCATGCTTGATTGTCTCAGCCTTTGACGGCTCCTGCCGCCACTCCCTTAATAATGTACTTCTGCCCGAACAGGTAGAAGACGATGATCGGGATGATTGCCACCACCAGCATGGCCATAAAGCCGCCCATGTCCTTTCGACCATAGGAGCCCGTCATGTATTGCTGGACGGCCATCGGAATGGTCTTGTAACCGGTCGTCAAGACGAGTGTTGGCAGAAGGTAGTCGTTCCAAATCCACATGGCATTAAGAACCGCAATGGTGATCGCAGTCGGACGCAAGATCGGGAAGATGACGGAGAAGAACACCTTCCAGGCCGACGCCCCGTCGATCATTGCGGCCTCTTCGATCTCAATCGGGATCGACCGCACGAAGCCTGTGAAAATGAAAACCGACAAACCCGCACCGAACCCGGCGTACATGACGATGATGCCGAAGGGGTTGTCTAGGTGAGTCATATTGGCCACTTTCGACATTGTGAACATGACCATTTGGAATGGCACGATCATCGAAAAAACCAACAGATAGTAAAGAACCGATGTGTACCAGGCTTTAACCCGGGCGATGTACCAGGCCGCCATGGACGTCACCAAAATGATGACGGCCACCGAGGCGATGGTGATGAAGAACGACCAACCTACGGCAGCGAAGAAATTGGCCTTGGTTAGCCCGGTGCTGTAGTTGGACGTGCCAACGTAGGAGGCGTCGGTCGGTAACGCGAAAGGCGACTGCGAGATGAACAGGTTGCCCTTGAATGAGTTCATCAGGATCAGCGCCAGGGGTACTAGCCAAATGATGGCCAGCACCAGCATCGTAAGAAAACCGATTGTGTTGAACACTTTGTGACGCTGATTCATCCGTCCAGCTCCTTGCTGCGGGTAGCCCGCAACTGTAGGAAGGCGATGACCGCCACGAAGACGAAGAAGATGACGGCCTTGGCTTGGCCGACACCTTGATGGTTGCGTACCAGGTAGAAGGTTCGGAAAATGTTAAGCGCCAACCCTTCTGTCTGATTCTGCGGCGCCCCAGCGGTCAGGGCCAAGTTTTGGTCGAACAACTTCAGACAGTTGGCCACCGTCAAGAACACGCAGATCGTCACCGACGACGCGACCATCGGGATGGTCACATGGAATAGCTTCGGCCAAAAGCCGGCACCATCAATGTCCGCAGCCTCAACGACATCAGCCGAGATGTTTTGAATGCCGGCAATGTAGATGACCATCATGTAGCCGATCATCTGCCAGTTGACGACGAGAACCAGGCCCCAGAACCCGTAGGCCGAGCTGTATGTCAAATCTTGGCTGAAGAACTTGCCCAGCACCGCGTTGATGAGCAATTGCCAAACATAGCCAAGGACGATGCCACCGATCAGGTTAGGCAAGAAGAAAATGGCTCGGAAGACGTTCGTGCCCTTCAGCGCCCGCGTCAGCGCCAATGCCAGAGCAAAAGCAAGGACGTTCACCAAAATAGCTGACACGACCGTGAAACGCAGACTGAACCACAAGGCATTGAGGAAGTCTTTGTTCTCGGAAAACGCCAGAACATAGTTCTGCACACCGACCCACTGCGAGTTCGTGACTGTCGTGAACTTCGTGAACGACAAATACAAACCCATCGCGAATGGCACAACGAAGGCCAAGACGAACGCCAGCGTCGTTGGCAGGGCGAACAGGGGGAACCACTTTCTGAGGTATTTCGACACCTGCATGTCATGCTCCTCGGATGCCAATTGTGGGCGCGAGGTTTAGCCCCGCGCCCACAACAGGCTTATGAGACCTAGCTGGTGGCCTCTGTTGCGCCCGCTGCAGCAGCTGCAGCTTGAGTGGCCCAAGACGAAACGACATCGGATGAAACCTGATCCCATGTCATCTTGCCTTGCGCGTAGCTCAACAGATCAGCGCCGAACCCGTTCTTCCAGTCTTGCGACGGGAAGACCTGGAATGGCGACCACGACACGGACGTCACGCCGGGCTTGCTCATCCAGGAGAGAACTTGCTGTGCCAGTGGATCGGTCGGGCCATCGCTCGGGCCGAACCAGTCGAACGGAGCGATGAAGCCCAGATCGTTGGTGACGTACGCCTTGCCCTTGTCAGACGAGAACAGCCAGGTCAAGAAGTCCAAGGACGCTTGCTGATCGGCAGCCGAGGCCTTCGAGTTGATCGAGAAGTAGTTCTCTGTGCCGATGCAGATGCCCTGAGAGGCCTCGCCCGGCGCGCCGATGTACAGCGGCAAGAACTTCACATCCGAGGACTGCACGGTGTTGCCCTGCACACCGGAGATCTGCGACCAGGCCCAGTTGCCGTTTTGCACCATGGCCGACTGGCCAAGCGCGAACTCGGCCATCGAGTCGTCAACCGTCTTGGACCCAAGCTGGGTCTTGTCGGTCGTGGAGTTGTTCAGGTACAGGTCGAACAACTGCTGCATCTGCGGGCCGTACTTGAACTGGACGGACGCTGGGGTGCCCTGGGTTAGGTCGACGTTGTTGTCCTTGAACTCGTAGTAGAAGGGCACGTCGGCTAGGTGGGTCTGCCAGCGCCAGTCTTCGCCCGGCTTGAGCGAAGTATTCGAGAAGACGCCCTGGATGCCCAATTCGGCCTTGTGCGCCGTCATGTCCTCGACAACGGCCTTCAGCTGATCAAAGCTGGTGATCTGGTCTGTCGAAGTAATCGTGATGGCGGCGGACTTGTCAGCCAGCGCGAAGTACTTCTGCATGATGGCGTCGTTGTAGATGATGCCGTAGCCCTCAACGACGTACGGAACGCCCCACACGCCACCGCTGGTCGATACTGCCAGCGACTTGTCAGACAGGTGCTGGTAGATCTGCGAATTAGTCATGTCGGCCGTGTAATCCTTCCAGTTGGCGTAGCCAACCGGGCCGTTGATCTGGAAGATAGTCGGCGGCTGCGACTTGGCCATGTCGGCCGTCAGAGCCTGCTCATATGTGCCAGAGGCTGCCGTCTCGACGGTGACGGTGACGCCGGTCTCGGCCTTGTATTCCGCGGCAATCGCGGCATACTGGTCGGCCACTTCTGGCTTGAAATTCAAGAAATACACACTGCCACTAGCAGTCGTGGTGGTGTCACCTGGCGAGCTGGTGCTCGGAGTGCTAGACGTTCCGCCGGCACACCCTGCCAGCGCCAAAGCCATCGCCGCCGCAATCGCCATACCGGCGATGTGGGTCTTCTTCATGGATATCCTTCCTTCATGTGAGGGGGCAACCTGGTTTTTTCGGTCGTCCCTGATCTCGGTTGTTGAAGCGATGAGACCGTTTCCGGTAACGTTCTCAGTAGTCCACTTTAGGGCAAGACCGTCCTTGACGCCAGCCCATCCGTGCATCAGTATCAAATTGTTATCGAAAGGCCCAACCAAATGGCGGGAACCCCAACAGAGCACCTAACCGGGCTATGGCGCGGTTATCTGGTCGATGCCAGGTGGTTCCAGAGCAAGGGCCTACCCATACACGGGCTGACAATCACTCCCCTGCCCTGGCACACGCGAGACGGTGACGTATGGGTGCGTTCGGAACTGGCAGACGTGGCCGTTGGCGATTCGCACGAGACATATCACTTACTGGTCGGCTACCTGCCCATTGGGACGGCCGAGCCAGACGCCTTGGTGGGCCAAGCCGAGTTGCCCGGGCGCGGGCTTGTCGACGTGGTGGACGCGCCGCGTTCGCCGCGTGCCATGGCGGCGCTGCTGGCTGGCTTGGTCCAGCCGCAGGCCTCTGGTGTAACTTGGCTCGCCGCACCGCCAGAGCCCGAGTCGCCGACGGCCGTCTTCGTCGGCGAACAGTCAAACACCACAGTGCGGGTCGGCGAAGACCTCCAATTCAAGGTTTTTCGCAAGATCACCGCAGGTCCAAACCTTGAGGAAGAGATGCTGGCAGGGCTCCGTGAGTCTGGCATCACGCCGCGCCTCATCGGGACGTTGACCAGTACTGATGGTGAAGTCACTTTGGGCATTTTCATTGAGCGTATCCAGGATGCTAGAGACGGCTGGGATTACTGTGTGCAAGCCTGTCAAGACGGACGCTCAATTGCCGATGAGATGACGCACCTAGGCAACACACTGCGGCAGTTACACGTTGATCTGGCGGAGGTGTTCGGATCGTCAACTGTCGACGGCGCAGCAATAGGCGCTCAGATGCTGATGCGATTAAACGCCGCATGCGAGCAAGTGCCAGAACTTGCCGAAAAGCACGGGCCGCTGCGAGCCATCCTCGGCGTCGAGGCAGGGCCTGTGCCCGTCCAACGCATCCATGGCGACTTTCATCTTGGTCAAGCCTTAATTTCACCAAGCGGCTGGACAATCATCGACTTCGAGGGCGAGCCAATTAAAACGCCCGAACAACGGGCTGCGCCCGACTCGCCTTGGCGCGATGTGGCGGGTCTGCTCCGCTCGCTCGATTATGCCCGTCACTATCATGACCACCCCGACGGCGTGGCGGCCAAAGGGTGGTACAACGACGCCCGCCGGGCTTTCTTGGATAGTTACCTCGGCGACGATACGCTGCCCCGATCGCTTTTGCGTGCATATGAGGTTGATAAGGCTATTTACGAACTGGTCTACGAGACTCGCAACCGTCCCACCTGGGCTGGCATACCGCGTCACGCCATTCGTGAGGCAATTGCAGCCTCCAGCTGAGTACATCACAGGATGCTCAAAGTGTTGGCTAAGCTGTGTTTGACAATGGTGGACAATAGTAGTGGGTGAAGATCAAGGAGGCCGAATGTTGAACGCCAAATCGGGTTTCGCGTTGGTAGCAGTCGCGGCAATGGCCGTTGCTAGCCTCACGTCACCCGCTTTGGCTCACGCGGATGACGGCAGCAAGGACGCCGGGGTCATCGGCACCATCCATACCGGCGTAAGTTCGGCCACCGCTAACACACAGGCCATAAACATCACTGATGGCCTAGTGCTGGTCGATACTGTGGTCGGTTATGGTGAGGGCGCAGCGGCTGGCACCGGCTTGGTCCTGACGACCAATGGAATCGTCATCACCAATCACCATGTGGTGGCTGGCTCGACCGCCGTCACGGTCACTGACCCAGCCAATGGCAAGACATACGACGCCGATGTTCTTGGGTACGACACCACCCATGATGTGGCTGTGCTGCAGTTGGTGAGCGCTTCCAGCTTGCCAACAATCACCGTCAGCCCCCTGCCGGTGAGTTCCGGCGAGTCGATCACAGCAATCGGAAATGCCGAGGGCGGCGGGCAACTGGTGACGGTCAACGGCCAAGTGACAGGCACTGGCGTGACCGTGACTGTCAACGAAGAAACCGGCTCGGGCCAAGCGACGCTGACCAACCTGGTGGGAACCACGGCTCCCCTTGTGCCTGGCGATTCGGGCGGGGCGATGTTTGACGCCTCGTCGAAAGTGGTTGCCATGAACGTTGCTGGATCGGCAAACGCCCGTCAGCCAGCCGGTTACGGCATACCCATTGTCACGGCGCTCAAGGTAGCAAATGCGGTGGTCACCGGGCAGGCCAACTCAACCGTGATATTGGGGCGCACGGGCGGGCTTGGCATTGTTGTGTCGACGCAGTCAAATGGCGCTCCGAAGATCATTCAAATCGTGCCGGGTGGCGCAGCCGCCAAGGCTGGCATCACCAGTGGATCAACGCTGACAAGCCTGGACGGCACGACGCTATCTTCGCCAGACCAAGTGACCTCTATCCTGTCCAACCACAAGCCGGGTGACAAAGTGCAAGCTGGGTGGCAGGACAGGAGCGGACGCAGTCATACGGCGACGGTCACTTTGGGCATCGCTCCCCTGGCCTGACACTAATCGTTTCGGTGGTTAATCGTCGACGGCAACAAAGCCGTTGATGACTTCTACACCCGCAACGTCATTGAAACCGGGTCGGCTCGAGTTGGCTTCGTCCAAGAGATCCATCGCAGCCACTGAGTAGCGCGACATTGCCAGATCCAGCAATCGGACATCATCCCCCAGTGGGGCCGACACCGCTTTCGCGCCGGCTTCCCGCGCCAGGGCAGCTTGGGCAGTGTATGTCTGATCGGCATCCAGGTAGAAGAAACCGACGGCGACCGAGCGGCGCCCTTGAACCCGCAGGGCGTTGACGGCCGATATCACGCCTTGACCCGAGCCGTCCGCATAGGCCAGTTGCACAGGCAACTTGTGATGTGCCCGCCATTGCCGAGCCCGTCGATGGATCAACGCATTTCCTCGGGGGTCGCCAGAATCGGACACCGCGAACACCAATCCGTCTAGCTCATCTGCATGGCACGCGCTGAGGGCCTGACGAAGGCGAAGATCGACTACCGCCAGCAGCTCGCCAGCCGGGCCCAACGGCCGCGCTAGTCGCAGTGCCATGTTTGGGTACTGTGCGTGCATAGTCTCAAGAACTTCAACTGCCTCTGGGCTGGCGCTATGCGCCCGGGTGACATCCAACGGCACAAACACGGCTTCCTGAGAGTCGCTTTCGGCCAGCGCGGCGCCGACCTGTAAGCAAGTCGGGTCGCAGTGGTCCAGGAAAGCAAGGTGGACGTCCAAACTGGGACGCATGCTCTGCATACGCTTCCGCAGTGTGTGGACCACCTGGGCCACATGGTCATCCGTCGAGCCGCTCGCCAGGAACACCAATGCCGGTGCCGTCATGTGGCCTCCTTCCGAGCGACGGTGGGGCGCCAATGTCGGCGCACTTCAAGACTGTGGCCTAACTGGCCAGTTCGCAGCAAGTCAAATCTCACCATGTGGCCACAGTTCTCATATTTTAGGACGACGATTTTCGGTTTCCTAATAAATAACGCTCATTTTCCGCAAAAAGCCTGCGGTCTGACGTAAATAGTTCGGGCTTCTGGGCAGATTGGGTTTGCGACGGGGACCCCTCAACGGCTAAGGTTAACCGGTGCGCTTGGCGCATATGCGGACGTGGCTCAGTTGGTAGAGCATCACCTTGCCAAGGTGAGGGTCGCGGGTTCGAATCCCGTCGTCCGCTCGGAGAGGCTCCACCAAGGACCAAACCGATGGTCGGATGGCCGAGAGGCGAGGCAACGGACTGCAAATCCGTGTACACGGGTTCAAATCCCGTTCCGACCTCTTCAAACAGCCCACGGGCGGCTGGCGCAGTGGTAGCGCG